>JAABUM010000909.1_pt1 | contig 47620 bp, 41 predicted proteins | sample 5559161 | NCBI WGS metagenome assembly JAABUM01 (sample SAMN10711868, study PRJNA513369) | rock metagenome | isolation source: Antarctica rocks | place: Antarctica: Victoria Land, Siegfried Peak nord
TCGCCTTCAACATCCTCAAGGCCAACCAAACCGACACGCTCAGTCAGGACCGCTACCGCGCCGGTCTCGCAGGCATCAAGAAGCTGCTCAGAATGCTCGCTGTTTCATAGCGTTGAACAGCCCTGCCCCAGCCCAAGACCAAACACTTAACAACCGTCCGAAAACTCCGGAAGCAACGAGAGCTGGTCCCGTGAATGCCTCCAGCAAATCATAGGCTTTTCACCTTATCAGCCGACCCGTTCAACGACTTCGCGTCCAGGTTCTTCATCGCGCCACGTTTGTTTCGTCTTTTGGTCATGTCCGACGCAATCACCTGACGTGCTGATATTGCCAGCGTAGGAGGGTTTACCAACACGTCACGCGGCGGCGGCCGATGAAATAACGATGGGGCGCGAGCAACGTCGAGCGACGCGCTGGACAATACATGGAAGATACCTCTCTCATGTGAGAAATGCGGACTATACTCCGTCCACGTGAGAACCCGAAAACTTCGCATCCCCGGAACGCCGCTCATATAAGGATCGACTCGCCAGCCGATTTTCGGGTTCTCACGTGGACAGAGTATAATACGGATCAGATTGAATTAGGCTGCCCCAGCGGTCGGTCATGATCTGCTGCTCATGATAGAAACGAGGCAGATTATGCGGCGCGAGATCGCTTCCCCGGCTCAGTGACTCGTGATGCTCTATAACCACAGACGGCGCGAACACGATCCTGTATCCGGCTCGGCCAATCTTCAAACACAGGTCCACATCGTTATAGGCGACCGCGAGCTGGAGCTCGTCAAATCCGCCAACCTGCCGGAACGCGTCCGTGCGGCAAAGCATGCAAGCCGCAGTTACGACCGACACATCCTGGGCAGCGACTGCACGAGACATATAACCCGGCGCGCTACGCCCCTCGCCACGGAATGAGTGGTCCGCGACGCCGCCGACACCCAATACTACCCCGCCATGCTGCACTGTCTGATCCGGATAGACGAGCTTGGCTCCGACAATGCCGACCATCGGGTCAGCCAGCGCCTCGTTCACCATATTTCGCAACCAATCGGGCTGGTCGACGAAGACATCGTTGTTCAAGAAAAGCAGCAGTTCGGTGTCGAGTTGCTGGACCGCCAGGTTGTTGATGCGGGAAAAGTTGAAGCGCTCTTCTATTCGCATGATGCGGACCCGCGAGTCCGAAGCAAACGTCGCAAGCCAATCAAGGGTCGCCGGCTCCGTCGACCAATTATCGATCAGCACAATTTGGTAATTAGCATACTGCGTCACGGAAAGCAGGCATTCGACGCAGCGCTTAGTCGTCTCGACCTGATCCTTGAACGGGACCAGGATGGCAACCCTCGGCTCACCGTGGAACCGCCAGCGAACATCATAGACTGTGGACTGGGAAGGGGATGCGACTTCGGCCGGCAGGTTGCGGCGCGCCAGGTGATCGCCAACGGCGGAGATACCCGCCGCCACGGCGTAGGGCTTGGCTGCTATCTGCGTCGCGGTGGAACTCAGGGTCTTGCGCCAGTGATACAAAATCTCCGGCACATGGTGGATTTGTGTTGCCGGCAGCGTCTCCGATAGGCGCAGGACAAGGTCATGGTCCTGAGCGCCATCGTATTTCGACACGAGAGGCCCAACATCGCGCAATGTCGCAGCCTCAATCATCAATAGGTGGCAGACATAATTGTTGGTTAGAAGCAGGCGATAGTTCCAATCGGTCTTGAAATGCGGTTCCGAAAGATGGCCAAAGGCGTCGATCTTGTCCTCGTCCGAGTAGATCATCTTCGCGCCGGTATTGCATGCCGCGAGCAGCATGACCTCGATAGCGACCTCGACCAAAACATCGTCATGGTCAAATAGCGCGATCCAGTCGCCGGTAGCAGCGGCGATGGCCTCATTCGTGGCGCCGCTGATGCCCACGTTCTTCCGCAACGTGATGCGGCGGATACGCGGGTCGGCAGCCGCAAAACCGTCGATCATCTTGGTTAGCTCTTTTGACCGGCTGTCATCATCGACGATGATCAGTTCCCAGTTCGTCCAAGTCTGATGACGGACAGACTCGATCGCGCTGGCGAAGTCGGTCAGCGCTGGCTTGTGCGTTGGGCAAAGAATAGAAACCTTGGTATCACCACGGCCAAGAAGCTCGGCGTAACGTGGATTGCGCCGTTCGGTGATCGTGCGCGCTTTCAAGGTTTCGAGGTATGCCGTCGCCCAGTTATGATAATTGTCGAGCGTGTATTCGTCCCGCATCAGAAGTATCTTCAGTTGATCCTTCAAAGCAAATGTCTGCGTGCAGATACCCTCGATCTGGGCCAAAATACTATTCAACTGATCGGCCGAGCTTTCGATGGCGACGGTGCCGCTGACTGGGCTGCGTTCGATCTGTCCGCCCTCAGGCGCTACGTGAAACTCGAGCACAAACGGCTTACCATCGCGGAAGCGCGGCGGCACCATGTAAATGAAACCGCAATGCGGTTCGCAACCGTGCGCTTGCGCGACGTCATTGCGAATGTCGCCAGCCTTGACTTGACCAAGCTTCGCGCCGTTCGCCCAAACCTCCAACGTGACCCCGCCTGTCTTCTTACCTGTTCTATTGTGAGTCCGGAACGCCCATCCGCGGACAGCCGAGCCCATCACACCGTCGACTCGTCCGGTGACTTTGGTGGGGTGATAACGAAAGGAAATCTCCTCTCCCGACTCTCCAGAAGCTTGATCGAAAGCGAGCACCTCCCCCGTCCGGAAGCGGATGGCTAGGCGATGCGGGCGCCCATCAAGTAGAAGCTCGGGAAGGTCAAACTGAAATCCAAGCAGCCCGCCAGGTATGCCATAGGCATTCACATCGGGCCGCAGCTCATTACAGATGAATATCCCAAGTGGATGGCCGTCAACCACCAAGACGAGCGATGCGGGTTGGTTGAGGTGCAGATCGACCGCCCATCCAGAGATGTGAGTGCCTTTTACGAAATCCACTCGGCCATAGCGCAATGCTAACTGCTTACCTGCCGCCATTATTGAAACTTTCAATAGGAGCCTTGGTTCGGTAAACCACTAAACGGTATGATTGCATACCAAATAGCGCCGGTATACCTGCTTAATCCAGCCGCCCGCAAATCTCAATATAGAGTTGATACTCTGGTAAAGTTATAAAGATTGTTGGTCAATATATTGAACTGAACTGTCTTATTTTATAAAAACAATATGCGTCTTGATTTTTCCTATGGTGCTACGGCCGCCACTTGTCTCATCTATGGCCTTTGCGCTTGAGAAACTTGACGGCCCTGGCATCAAGGCTCCGTGCCGTTCAATCCAGCCATAGACGCTGCACCGCATGGGTGCCGATTATGCCAACCCCGGCGGCTACGCACAGATCCCGCAGGAACCCGGATGCGAGCAGCTCGTACTCGGCGTATCGCCAACCCGCCTGCGCCGGCGCCATGGCACCGAAATCGCCCGGCGTCGTGCAATGCAAGGCGAGGTGGGTGACACCGGGTGCAAGCCCGGCAATCAGCGCGCGCCAGCCACCCTCCAAATCGTTCCGGTCGACCGCCAGCGTGCCCCGGCAGTGGTCAAATACCGGGGCGCCGGCCGCATCAAGCATGGCGACCGCGTCTCGATAGCTCGCCGGATCGGGCGCCCAGGCGATCGACCGCGGCAAGACCGGCACGAGGCCGTACTCGCGTCCAAGCCGCACGTGGACGTCGAGCAAACCGGGCAGCATCGCAGCCGCCATGTGCGCGTCGAGGTGGGTGGGGCGCATGCCCGCCGCGACCGCCCGGTCGATCTGCGCCCGCAGCTCGATCTCGGCCGCCTCGGGCACCAAGCGACGCCGCAATCCCTCCAGGTCGCGCCAAAAATAGCCGTCCCCGTCGATCAAACCCGACGCCTGGCTGACGGTGGAGATGGGCGCCCAGCGGCACGCGTCCCACTCGCTCGTGAGCGTCAGGTGCACGCCGACGTCTAGGGAGGGATCGGCCGCCGCGGCGTCGGCGATCTCACGGAACCATGCGCCGGGCACCATCACCGAGCCGCAGGTCACCAAGCCCTTTGCCGCCAGCTCCAGAAAGGCCTGGTTCGCCCCATGGCTGGCGCCGAGGTCGTCCACATGGGGCACGACGGCCCGTTCACACGAAAGTTTGGGAAGACGTTCTAGCATGGTCGGGCATGGCTTTCGAAGCATACGTTCAATCCATATCAGAACGAGGTCCAGCTATTCGGCTGGCGCAGCCTGCACCCTCAAGCCTCCTCCGGCACCTGCCCGAACTCGCCCAGGTACTCCGGGTCGCCGAACTCGTCCGTGGCGCTGTCGTGCAGCACCCTTACCACCCGCGCACCGACGATCGAGCCGCCGGCCAAGGCTTTTTCCGCCCGCCGCGCGCCCTCCTCGGCCGTACGGCAGACGATCGGGGCGCCGGGCTTCAACGCCCCGCGCGCACCGGAGACATAGGGCTGGTAGATGATCTGCGCTGTGGCCGGCATGGCTGTGCATCCTTTGACGAGGCTTTGCGGTTGGTTGCGGCGTAACGCTCAGCCCCAGGGTGCAGGCTGCATTGCACCCGCCTGTTTACGTTGCACCTACAATGTTTCAGCAGGCGGTCAGCAGAAAACTGCTTCCCAGGATAGATTTGTTCGCTGTATGTTCCTAAAATTCTTCTATTTGGGATGGCAATCGCAGCATGACCGACGATGACAAGCATAAGCTGCATCCCAACGGCGGCTGAGCCTCGTGCCCGAGACGCCCTACGTCGAACTGCCCCCCTACGTCGAACTGCAAGTCACCACGAACTACTCCTTCCTGCGCGGCGCGAGCCACGTCGAGGAGCTGCTGATCGCGGCCAAAGCGCTTGGTCTGCCGGCGATCGGCATCACCGACCACGATACCTTGGCCGGCATCGCCCGGGCGCATGCGCGCGCCGAGGAGGCCGGCCTTCGGCTGATCGTCGGCTGCCGGCTGAACCTGAGCGATAGCTTGCCTGTGCTGGTTTATCCGACCGACCGCGCCGCCTATGCTCGGCTTTGCCGGTTGCTGACGCTTGGAAAAGGCCGGGCGCTCGAAAAAGGCCGGGCCGCCAAGCGCGGCTGCGATCTTTCCTGGGCCGATCTAGCCGGTCATGGCGACGGCCTGATTGTGGTGCTGCTGCCGGACACGGCCGACACGGCGCTGGCCGAGGCGCTGACCCGGCTGCGGCTGGGCTTTGCGGGCCGCTGCTACCTTGCATTGAGCCTGCGCTGGCGGCCGGGGGATGCGGTCCGCCTGCGCCAGCTCGCTGGCCTGGCGCAGGCCGCGCGCGTGCCGGCCGTCGTCACCGGCGACGTGCTCTATCATACGCCGAAGCGGCGCATCCTGCAGGATGTCGTCACCTGCATCCGCGAGGGCTGCACGATCGACGACGCCGGGTTCCGCCGCGAACGGACTGGCGACCGGCACCTCAAAGCTCCGGACGAAATGGCGCGGCTGTTCAGGCCATATCCAGAAGCGGTGGCGCAGACACTGGAGATCGCCAGCCGCTGCACCTTCAGCCTGGCCGAGCTGCGCTATCAGTATCCCGACGAGAGCGAGGTGCCCAGCGAGACGCCGCAAGCGGCCCTGGTGCGGATGGTGCAGGAAAGCATCCCGCTCCGCTACCTCGATGGCGTGCCGCCAGACGTCGCAGCGCAACTCCGGCACGAGCTGCGGCTGATCGCGGACCTTGAGTACGCCCCCTACTTCCTGACGGTGAACAGCATCGTCCGGTTCGCGCGGAGCCGGGGCATCCTGTGCCAAGGGCGCGGGTCCGCCGCCAACTCCGCCGTGTGCTACGCGCTGGGCATCACCTCGATCGACCCGGTCCGCACCGGCCTGTTGTTCGAACGGTTCCTTTCGGCCGAGCGGCGTGAGCCGCCTGACATCGACGTCGACTTCGAAAGCGAGCGCCGGGAGGAGGTGATCCAGTGGGTCTATGAGCGCTACGGTCGCGACCGCGCGGCGCTGTGCGCCACCGTCATGCGCTTTCGCGCCCGCGGCGCCATACGCGACGTCGGCAAAGTGCTGGGGCTGACCGAGGACATTACCGGGGCGCTCGCCTCGCAGGTCTGGGGTGGGGGCGGGTCGGAGAACGGCGTCGGGGAGGACCACGCGGCCGAACTGCATCTCAACCTCGGCGACCGCCGCCTGCGCCTCGCTTTGGAGCTGGCGCAGGAGCTGATCGGCTTCCCGCGCCAGCTCGGCACCCATCCCGGCGGCTTCGTGCTGACGCAGGACCGGCTCGACGACCTCGTGCCGATCGCGCCGGCGGCGATGGCCGACCGCCAGGTGATCGAGTGGGACAAGGACGACATCGACGCGCTGAGGTTCATGAAGGTCGACGTGCTCGGCCTCGGCATGCTCGGTTGCATGCGGCGCGCCTTCGAGCTGATCGAACGGCACCACGGCACGTCCCTGGACATCGCCACGATCCCGGCCGAGGACCCGGCGACCTACGCCATGATCCGCCGCGCCGACACGGTCGGCACCTTCCAGATCGAGAGCCGGGCGCAGATGGCGATGCTGCCCCGGCTCAAGCCCACCACGTTCTATGACCTCGTGGTGCAGGTGGCGATCGTGCGGCCCGGCCCGATCCAGGGCGACATGGTGCATCCCTACCTGCGCCGCCGCGAGGACAAGGAGCCCGTCGACTACCCGAAAGAGGAGCTGCGCCGCGTGCTGGGCAAGACGCTCGGCGTGCCGCTGTTCCAGGAGCAGGCGATGCAGGTCGCCATCCACTGCGCCGGGTTCACCCCGGGCGAGGCGGACCAGCTGCGCCGGTCGATGGCGACGCTCAAGGTCACCGGCGGCGTGTCGCAGTTCCGCGACAAGCTGATCGGCGGCATGGTCGAGCGCGGCTACGAGCGCGCCTTTGCCGAGCGGACCTTCTCGCAATTGGAGGGCTTCGGCAGCTACGGCTTCCCGGAAAGCCACGCCGCCTCGTTCGCGCTGATCGCCTATGCCAGCGCCTGGATGAAGTGCCACCACCCGGACGTGTTCTGCGCCGCGTTGCTGAACAGCCAGCCGATGGGGTTCTACGCCCCGGCTCAGGTGGTGCGGGACGCGCGTGAGCATGGGGTGGAGGTCCGGCCCGTTTGCGTCAACGCGTCGCGCTGGGATTGCATGCTCGAACCGCGGCCGGATGAGCGTCGAGGCCCTGCGGTGCGGCTGGGTTTCCGGACGGTGAAGGGGTTGGAGAACCACCATGCTGGGCAGCTGGTCGCGCATCGTGGCGCCGAACCCTATCGCTATGTTGAAGAAGTCTGGCGGCGGGCGGGCATCCCAGCGGCGGCGCTGGAGCGGCTGGCAGATGCGGACGCTTTCCGGTGCATCGGCCTCGGCCGGCGCCAGGCGCTCTGGCAAGTGCGGGGGCTGGCCGGCAGCGTGCTGCCGCTATTCGCCGCAGCCGACGCCGCCGGGCCGCCAAGGCCGGAGCTGGTCGAGGCGCCGGCCCTGCTCGTGCCGATGCGGGAGGGCCGTGAGGTGGTCGAGGATTACCGAAGCGTCGGGCTGAGCCTCCGTTCGCATCCTGTCGCGTTCCTACGGGCGACGCTGCGGGATCGGGGAATGGTCGCGTGCGGCGATCTTGCCCACCTCCGCGACGGTCAAACAGTGGCAGTGCCGGGGATCGTGCTGGTGCGGCAGAAGCCCGGTTCGGCCAAGGGCGTCATGTTCCTTACGATCGAGGACGAGACGGGGGTGGCGAACCTGATCCTCTGGCCCGACCGGTTCCTCAAGCAGCGCCGGCTCGTGCTGTCGGCCGGCATGATCGCCTGCCATGGCCGGGTGCAGCGCGAGGGCGAGGTGGTCCACGTGATCACCGACCGGCTGGAGGACCTGTCGGACCTGCTGCGCAGCGTCGGCGAGCGGGACGAGGCCGGGGATATCTACGTCCCGGACCTGCGGCTCGGCCCGGGCATCCTCAATCCCGGCATAAAGGTGCCGACCCGGGATTTCCGGTAGCCGCGCTGCGTGTTGTCGCCGTCAAGCCGCGGTAGCCCGGGCGCCGAAGATGGCGCTGCCCACGCGGACGTGGGTGGCGCCATGGGCGATGGCGCACTCGTAGTCGCCGGACATGCCCATCGAGACCGTCGCCAGCCCATGATGCGCGGCGCAGGCGGCGAGCCAGGCAAAATGCGGTGCCGGGTCGCCCTCGACTGGGGGGATGCACATCAGGCCGGCGAGGGCGTCGCCGAAGCGCGCGCGGCAGTCCCGGATGAAGGCGTCCGCGTCGGCCCGGAGCACGCCGGCCTTCTGCGGCTCGTCGCCGACGTTCACCTGAATGAGCAGGCGGGGCAGGCGGCCCTCCTTGCTGGCCGCCTCGGCCAGGGCGTCGGCCAGGCGCGGGCGATCGAGGCTCTCGATCACGTCGGCCAGGCGCACGGCGTCGCGGGCCTTGTTGGTTTGCAAGCCGCCGATCAGATGCAGCGCAATATTCGAATGCGTCGCGCGCAGGCTGGGGAACTTGGCTGTAGCCTCCTGCACGCGGTTCTCGCCGAATACGGCCTGGCCGGCGTCGATGGCCTCCCGGATCGCCTCGACGGGATGGGTCTTGGACACCGCGACGAGCGTGACGGAACCTGGAGGGTGCCCGGCCCGCGTGGCAGCCTCGGCGATGCGGGCCTGGACCTGGTGCAGACGGTCGGACACGGTGGTTGCGGCCCGGGCAGATTCAGAAGGGGCAGATGCAGAGGGGGCAGGTTCGGAGGTTTGCATGGATCATAGGCTTGTCACGTGGGCGCGCGAGGTCAAGGCGCGGCAGCGCCGGCTCGGTCTGCCAAGACGCGACCTGCCGCCGCTATGGCTGTTCACCGATGCGCTGCGCCTGCCCGATCCGCGGGCTGCGATCGCCGCCCTGCCCCGGCGGCTATGCGGCGTCGTGTTCCGTCACGATGGCGTCGCCGGCCGCGCCGCGTTGGCCAAGGCGGTGGCGCAGCAGTGCCGAACGCTGGGGATCCCGCTGGTGGTCGCTGGAGACGCCCGCCTTGCAGCGGCGGTCGGCGCCGGCGTGCACCTCCGTGGTGGACGCCCGGCAAATCGAGGGTCGAGGCTATTGCGGAGACCGGCAGCGCTGGTCACCAGCTCCGCCCATTCGGCGGCCGACATGCGCCGGGCGAAAAGAATGGGGGCGGACGCTGTGTTCCTGTCGCCAGTGCTGCCCACCCAAAGCCATCCCGGCGCCCCGGCGCTCGGCGTCGTACGCTGGGCGGCGCTGACCCGGCTTGCGCGCGGCAGAAGCATGGCATTGGGGGGCATGGAGGGCCGCACGGTGCGCCGCCTGCCGCGCTGGTGCCGTGGCGTCGGCGCGATCGGCGCCTTGATGGCGGTGGCCGCGGACCCTTGTTGCCTAGCGGCCACAGTGTTCCGCAATTACCATAAGTCGAGCGATCAAGCGATTGCGGCAAATGGGTCAGCCCGGCAATAGTGTTTTCAGGTCTGGCTGTGCTTGCTCGTGACCCGCTCAGGCGGTTATCTGGTAAAAAAAGGCCAGGCCCTGAATCTCTGCCGGGAACCGGCATTTTGAGGAGAAGTTTTATGCGTAAGCTCCTGCTGGCCACCGTGGCCGCACTGGGCGCGTCGGTGGGAGTGGCCACCGAGGCATACGCCCAGGCGTTTCCGACGCCGGGCACCGTGACCGTTCGCCTTAACGGCCGTTTCCGGTTTTACGGTTCCGTCATGTCTGACAAGAACTCGGACAACACTGCGTCCGGCACCGCGACCGGCAACGTGAACGCCGCTGGCCGGGGCACGGCCTTGGGCACCAACAAGCAGGCCAACTACACGTTCGGCAACTATGCCCGACTGTATCCGGGCTTCGACGGCGTCGCCGCGAACGGCCTGAAGTACGGCGCCAGCCTTGAAATCCGGCAGGACAACGCCTCCGGCGCCGGCGGCGGCTCGTTCGGCGGCATCTCGCAGCAGAACCGCTCCCGCGGCGCGCTGTATTTCCGGCGTGAGTGGGGCTACATCGGCACCGACCGGCTCGGCACGATCCGCCTGGGCTCGACCGACCAGCCGAGCAGCCTCTACATGACGGGCAACTTCGAAAACTTCAACGACGGCGGCCTGAACGGCGACGTCATCGCCGAGCTTTCCGGGCCGCTCCAGGCGACCTGGCCGTTTGCCGACGTCGGCAACTATACTCTGTCCACGTGAGAACCCGAAAATCGGCTGGCGAGTCGGTCCTTATATGAGCGGCGTTCCGGGGATGCGAAGTTTTCGGGTTCTCACGTGGACGGAGTATACTACACGACGATCAAGGCGATCTACCTGTCGCCTCAGCTTTATGGCCTCGACTTCGGCGTGTCGTATGAGCCGAACACCGGCAATGTCGTGAACGGCAACGGCTGCGGTTCCGGCAGCGGCGTCGGCGCCAACTTCGTCAACCCGGCGGGCTCCTTCACGCAGGCCACTGGCGCGAATGGCCAAGGCGTATCTGGCCCAGGCTGCGACCGTCTCTCGTCATCGCCAAACAACGCCGAAAGCGGCCGTCGCCGCAACACCGTGGACGCGTTGCTGCGCTACCGCGGCACGTTCGGCGGCTTCGGCATCGCGGCCACTGGCGGCTACATCGGTGGTGGGCATGTCCTGGATAACTCCGGCGTCGCGTTCACCAATAACCCGCTTGGCACAGGTGGCGCTCGCCCGAACTATGACGGGCTGAACGTTGGCGACTTTGGCGTCGCACTGACTTACGGTGGGCTCAGCGTCGGCGGCAAGTATCAGTTCGGTCGTTTCAACGGCCAGTGGTCGCTGGTTCCGAAGGGCCTTCCCTCTGCTGAGGCCATCCTGTTCGGTGCATCCTACACGATTGGTCCGCTCGTCGTCGGCGCGCACTACCTGAACTACGAGAGCGCGGGTGACACCGGCAACGCCTTCTTCGGCCGTAAGCGCCGCGAGCAGGGCGTTGGCGCGGGTGGCACCTACTCGCTGGCGCCGGGCCTGTCGATCTTCGTCTCCTATGACTGGAACGACCGCAAGCAGGCTGGTTACAACTTCATCACCGGTCAGGGTGTGACCGCAACGGCTCCGGGCGGCAACGCCTTCAACAACAAAGTCACATCGCAGATCTTCGGCGTCGGCACGTCCTTCAGCTGGTAAACGCCTGAGTATACGGGATCGGAGGGGGCGGTGGGAAACCACCGCCCCTTCTGCGTTTCAGGGCACGATCTCTGGACGTTGCTCTCTGGGCTTCGTTGCCGGCTCGCTTGGCGCGGCACCATCGCCGGAGTATGACAGCGCGGCGCAAGCAACGCCCTTACACGGATAGGTTCCCCATGTCGCACCGGACGTCCACCATAGTCGTTGCCCTGATTGCAGTGCTGGGCCTGGCAGCCTGCGGCCCGGCAAAGCTGCGTCCTGTCGCCGATGACGAATATCAGGACTACCGCACCAAGGGTGGCGAGCAGGGCAAGCTGTTTGGCGACCAAGGCCTCGCCATCGGCATCGGCAAGGGCGTTAATAGCAACGCGCAGTCGGACGGTGGGGGTGCGCTAGGGGTCAATGCCTATTTGTGGCGCGGTGCGCTGGATACGCTGGCGTTCATGCCGCTGGCCTCGGCGGACCCGTTTGGAGGCGTCATCATCACCGATTGGTATCAGCCGCCGGCCGGAAGCGGGGAGCGGTTCAAGGCGACCGCCTACATCCTCGGGCGTCAGCTCCGCGCAGACGGCATCAGGCTCTCGCTGTTCCGGCAGGTCGCGCAGGGTGGGCAGTGGGTCGACGCGCCGGTCAGCGCGACGACGACGAGCGAGATCGAGAACAAGGTGCTGGCCCGCGCACGGGAGCTCCGGTCGCAAGTGGCGGGTTCATAACAAGCCGCAGGTTGCCGCGTAGGCGAGCTTGGACGATACAGGACGCGGTTATTTATTGCAGGCTGCGCCCAAAATGAACGATACCTCGGCTTCGGCAAATCCAGAGACGGCTTCAAGTTACGATTTCCAGGCCGCTGAGCCGCGCTGGCAAAAAGCATGGGACGAGGCCGGGTGCTTCCGCGTGGCTGACCTGCCCACGGACGGCAAACCGAAGTATTACGTCCTTGAGATGTTCCCGTATCCGAGCGGGAAGATCCATATGGGCCATGTCCGCAACTATACGCTGGGCGACGTTGTGGCGCGCTACAAACGCTCCCGCGGGCATTCGGTGCTGCACCCGATGGGCTGGGACGCATTCGGGCTGCCAGCGGAGAACGCTGCGCGGGAGCGGGGCGTGCATCCGGCCGAGTGGACGCGGGCCAATATCGCGGCGATGCGCACCGAGCTGCAGCGGATGGGCCTGTCGATCGATTGGTCGCGTGAGTTCGCCACCTGCGAGCCCGAGTACTACGGCCACCAGCAGAAGCTTTTCTTGGACATGCTGCAGGCGGGGCTCGCCGAGCGCCGAAAGAGCTGGGTCAACTGGGACCCGGTGGACGGCACCGTGCTGGCGAACGAGCAGGTCATCGACGGACGGGGCTGGCGTTCGGGCGCCATGGTCGAGAAGCGGCAGCTCTCCCAATGGTCCCTGCGCATTACCCAGTATGCCCCGGACCTGCTGGAGGCGCTTGACGGGTTGGACCGCTGGCCCGATCGCGTACGGACCATGCAGGCCCGGTGGATCGGGCGGAGCGAGGGCGCCAGAGTCCGCTTTCCCTTGATGGCTCAGGCCGGGGTTACGGACGAAATCGACGTGATTGAGGTGTTCACGACCCGGCCGGATACACTGTTCGGTATGTCGTTCGTGGCACTGGCACCCGAGCATCCGGTGTCGGCGGCCGTGGCTGCGAGCGACCCTGCCGCTGCCGCATTCGTTGCGCAATGCCGCAGCATGGGAACCAGCGAGGCGGTGATCGAGACCGCGGAAAAGCGAGGGCTCGATACAGGCCTGCGGGTTGGGCATCCGTTCATGCCGGGCGCGACCTTTCCGGTCTGGATCGCGAACTTCGTGCTGATGGAGTATGGGACGGGCGCCATCTTCGGCTGCCCGGCCGGCGACCAGCGGGATTTGGACTTTGCCCGCAAGTACGGCTTGGCAACCCCGGCCGTCGTGCTGCCGCCTGGCGAAATGGCGGATCGCTTCGTCGTTGGCGCCGACGCCTATGACGGCCCCGGGAAGATGATCAACTCGGGCTTCCTGGACGGGCTGGACACCGTAAGCGCCAAGCGTTCCGCGATCGACGCGCTGGAGCGTGCCGGCGCCGGAACAGGCGTCGTGAATTGGCGCATGCGGGATTGGGGGGTAAGCCGTCAGCGCTATTGGGGATGCCCGATCCCGGTCATTCACTGCGGGGCCTGCGGCGTGGTTCCGGTGCCGGATGCGGACCTGCCGGTGCGGCTGCCGGAGGACGTGACGTTCGACCGGCCTGGCAACCCGCTGGACCACCATCCGACCTGGAAGCACGTTGCCTGTCCGCGCTGCGGCTCCACGGCCGAACGGGAAACCGACACGTTCGACACCTTCGTGGACAGCTCGTGGTATTTCGCCCGGTTCTGCAATCCGGATGCGGAGGTGCCGGTGGTGCGCGCGGCGGCGGATCATTGGCTGCCGGTCGACCAGTATATTGGCGGCGTCGAGCACGCGATCCTGCATCTGCTCTATTCGCGCTTCTTCACCCGGGCGATGCAGGCCACCGGGTATGTTGGGCTGGCCGAACCGTTTGCCGGGCTGTTCACCCAGGGGATGGTCACGCATGAAAGCTATAAGGGCGCCGACGGACGCTGGCTGTATCCGGAGGAGGTCGAGCGCCGGCCGGACGGCACGGCGCTGCACCTGACGACGCAGGAGCCGGTCGAGGTAGGTCGGATCGAGGCAATGTCGAAGTCGAAGCGCAACACCGTGGACCCAGCGGAGATCATCGCCCGCTTCGGGGCCGATACGGCGCGGTGGTTCATCCTGTCTGATAATCCGCCGGACCGGGATATCCAGTGGACCGAGAACGGAGTCGCCGGCGCGTCACGATTCATCCAGCGGATACATCGCTTGGCAGTCAGCGTATCGCAGGTTCCGTGTCCTCCGGCGTCGGATGCGATTGGACCGGCTGCGACGACGCTGCGCCGCGCGACCCACCGAGCGATAGCAGCCGTGACCGAGGCGTTCGAGACTTTCGCCTTCAATATCGCGGTGGCGCGGCTTTACGAGTTGGCGTCGGCGATCGGTGAGGCGGAGCGCGCGGCTGCGGCCGGAGTAGACGGCTTAGCATGGGCCCGCCATGAGGCCATTGCGATGATGGCGCGGCTCATGGCCCCGATGGCGCCGCATTTGGCGGAAGAGGTGCAGTCAATGCTCGATCCGGAACGCCCCACCCTGCTGTGCGACCAGCCATGGCCGGGAGCTGATCCGACGCTCGTCGCGGTCGAGACCGTCACGCTGGCGGTGCAGGTGATGGGCAAGCTGCGCGCGACGGTGGCGCTGCCGCCGGGTTCGGATGCGGCGACGGCCATCGCTGCGGCGGAGGCCGATCCAAACGTCGCGCGCCTGCTCGAGGGGCGCCGCATCGTCAAGCGCGTCCACGTGCCGGATCGGATCGTAAATTTCGTGGTGGCGGGCTAGCATGAGCGTTGGACCGCGCTCGCTTGGACGTCGCGCGACGCTGCTCGGTGGTTGCGCGACGCTTGCCGGGTGCGGGTTCCGGCCGCTTTACGCGCCGGCCGGTTCGGGCATGGCGGGTCCGGCATCGGCCGAGATGGCGGCGGTCTTTGTTCCGGTTTTTCCGGAGCGATCAGGCCAGCTGCTGCGCCAGGCCCTGCAGCAACGGTTCGAGGGAAGCGGCACCGGCACGGCGAAGAAGTATGAGCTGACCGCGTCCATCGTAATCAGCTCCGAAGCGATCGCGATACAGCGCGACAGCTCCTCATCCCGGGTGCGGCTGATTGGGTCGGCACCGTGGGTTCTGCGGACGCTGTCACTGGAGCGACCCGTATTGACGCAAGGTAGCAGCCGGGTGCTTGACGGCTACAATATCATCAATCAGCAATTCTTTGCGGCCGATCTGGAGAGTGAGACGGCGGTTCGCCGGGTAGCGGCGACCCTTGCGGATCAGATCACGCTGCAGGTCGGATCGTTTTTCCTGCATCGGGCGACGGCAGCGGCGGGATGAAGCTGGATGCCCGGCGGGCCTCGGCATTCCTGCGGGAACCCGGCGCCGCGCGCATCGTGCTGCTGCATGGCGATGATGAAGGCATGGTGCGCCATCGGGCCAATGCGCTGACCCAGGCGGTGACGGGACAGCGCGACGATCCGTTCCGTGTCGCGTGGCTATCCCGCGAGGATCATCCGCGTTTGATGGAGGAGGCTACGGCGATCGCCATGGTGGGTGGGCGGCGCGTGATCCGGGTGCGCGACGCTGGCGACGGCTTGGCGACGATCGTGAAGCAGGTGGCAGAGGGCCCTGGAGACAGTCTCGTTGTCTTGGAGTCGGGGGCATTACCCGGCCGGTCCAAGCTGCGTGCGCTTATTGAGGGCATGGAGAACGGTGCGGCGATCGCGTGCTACCCGGAGGAGGGAAAGGCGTTGCAGGACGCAATCGAGGGCGGGCTCGGTGCGGCCGGCGTGCGACTGGACGCGGATGCGATGCGATGGCTGCTCGACCATATAGGCAACGATCGTGGTTCGACCCGTGGTGAGGTGGAAAAACTCGTCTTGTATGCCGGCGTGGAGCGGCGGCTTGATTTGGCGGCAGTGCGGGCCTGCGTGGGCGACCTCGCAGCGGTTTCGTTCGACGATGCGGTGTTTGCAGCGGTGGCGGGGGACATAGCGCAGGCGGACGTGTCGATCGAACGCACCTTGGCCGAGGGCATGGCGCCTGTTGCGATCACTCGGGGCGTGCTGGCGCATTTAGGGAAGATGCACGTGGCGTTCGGACACGTGGCGAGCGGGCTGTCCGTTGCCGATGCAGTCCGGGCGCTGCGGCCGCCCGTGTTTTTCAAGCGTGTGGGACCATTCAGCGAAGCCCTGCAGTTATGGAACGCAGAGAAGGTGTTGCAGGCTATGAACGAGGCGCGGCGGGTCGAGCTGGCGTGCAAGCAGACGGGGGCGTTGGACACGCTGCTGGTGCGGCGGATGCTGCTCGGCCTGGCACGGCAGGGGGCGACGACGCGGGCGAGGATGTAGGCTTGCTGAAGTGTCTCTCGTTCGGGTCAATCACGCCTGAGCAGTGCCAGAACCCCATCCAACTGATCCAATGTTTGGAATTGGATGCGTATGCTTCCAGCCGTCCCAGCGGTGTCGATTTGCACAACTAAGCCAAGACGGGTCATCAGGTCGCGCTCAAGTGCCGCAATCTCTCGATCTTTGGGCTGCTGATCTTTGGAATGGACCGATTTAGCTGGCGCAGGCGGTTGCAGGCTGCGCTGGGTAAAGGTTTCGGTTTGGCGCACGTTTAGCCCTCGTGCCATGACCGTGCGCGCCGCCATCTCGGGCGAGGGATGGGCGAGCAGTGCGCGGGCGTGCCCGGCCGAAAGCCCCCCTGATTGCACGTGAGCCTGGACGCCGCCTGGCAGTTGCAGCAAGCGGACCGTGTTGGCGACGTGGCTGCGAGACTTTCCTACCAGCCCGCCGAGTTGGTCCTGTGTCAGGCCGAACTCACCGATTAGGCGCTTGTAGGCTTGGGCCTCCTCGATTGGATCCAAGTCCTGGCGCTGTAGATTTTCGACGAGCGACGCCGCCATGGCGTCCGTGTCGGACAGCTTGCGGACCAGAACTGGAGCGTCGTGCAGGCCGACGGCTTGTGCAGCCCGCCATCGGCGCTCGCCGGCAATAATTTGGTATCGGCCTGGCGCAGTGGGATGCGGACGGACCAGGATGGGCTGAAGTATGCCCTGCTGCCTGACAGACTCGATAAGCTCCGCCAATCGTGCCGGGTCCATGGCAGTGCGAGGCTGGAACGGCCCAGGTTCCAGCACCTCGACAGGCAGGGTTGCGCGCGGCGTGAAATCCGAGCCAGTGGTGGACGAGGCGTCGCCGAACAGGGCTGCTAAACCGCGACCAAGACGCGGCGCCGCGTCGCGCGTCGTCATGATCGAGCGCGCTCACGGCGCAATACTTCAGCGGCAAGACGTAGATAGGCCTGGGCGCCTGGAGAGCGGAAGTCGTAGAGCATAACAGGCTTGCCATGGCTGGGCGCCTCGGAGACGCGTACATTGCGTGGGATGACGGTTTCATAGTACGTGCTCACCGAAGAAGCTGCGGACGTCGGCAGCGACGAGTTCCGACAGGTTATTTCGGCGATCAAACATGGTTAGTACAATACCCTGCAGGATGAGCTTCGGGTTGAGATGCCGTTGGACACGCTCGATTGTTTGGACGAACTGGCTGATCCCTTCTAAGGCGAAAAATTCACATTGCAAAGGAACCAAAACGGCGTCGGCGGCCACCAGGCCGTTGATGGTGAGCAGGCCGAGGCTTGGTGGACAATCGATCAGCACGAAGCTGTGGTGGTCGGCATCGGAGCCAAGTGCGTGTTGAAGCTTGTATTCGCGCATATCCGAGCTAGCGAGTTCGACTTCGGCGCCGGCGAGTTCGGCATCCGCGGGTACTAAGCTCAGGTTGGGGATGTTGGTCATCATAGAGGTTGCTGCGATGCTCTCGTGACCGGTGATCGCAGCATAGGTCCCACGTCCTCGTTTAGACCGGTCGACTCCGAGTCCGGTCGAGGCATTGCCCTGTGGATCGAGGTCGATCAGCAAGACTTGCTCACCAGCCGCCGCAAGAGCCGTCGCTAAATTGACAGCCGTGGTAGTTTTGCCGACCCCGCCTTTTTGGTTTGCAATGGCTAGGATCCGTGGACCGGCAGTCCGAGATTTTGCAGCAGGTGTATCTTGACCGCCTGGGTGATCAAGCATGGGTCAGATCGGTTATGGCGAGAATTGTCGACTCGGGCTGCTGCGGGTCGTCAAACCGGTTGACCCGCATGCGCCAGTGCCGCCTCGCCTCGGCGATTTCTTGCGTGGCGCGTGCTCCTTTCGGAAACAGGGCGACACCTTCAGGCAGGAGTAATGGATGTGCATAGGCAAGAAGCGTCGTAAGTGGGGCGAGTGCCCGTGCGGTGACCAATGCTCCCGGTGGAAGGCGAAGGTCTTCAATGCGGGCGCAATGAATTTGCACGGGGGCACCTGTCACGCGCTGGGCCTCAATAAGGAAAGCCGCCTTACGCTGGTCAGCCTCGATGAGATCAAAAGGGAGTCCTGTTACCAGCGCTAGGATTATGCCAGGAAAGCCGGCGCCCGAGCCGAGGTCTATGCCACGTGTTGCATCCTGAGGGATTAGGGGCGTGAGACGGAGACTGTCTAGCACATGACGGGACCATATGATTTCATAATCACCTTTGGATATGAGGCTAATCGATTTAGTCCACTTTTGGATTAGTCCGACATAGGCGTCTAACTGCTCTAATGTTTCACGTGAAACATTCTCCAGCGTCTTGGTGTGATTATCATCATTCGGTAGTGTCCGTCGTCGCCCCGTGACACCTAACACGGCCTGAGTGGCTGGTATTGCGCGACGGAGCATGTTGGATGGCCTAGCATGACCGGGGCGGCGCTGCTACGTCGCATCCTGCTTGACAAGACGCGCCACAGAGATTGCGATTGACCGACTTTCCCTTCGAGGACCTGATTGCCTCAACTCTCGTTGCACACCCCACTTGGCGCTTTGACCTTTTCAGAAGAGGATGGAGCAATCGTCGCCCTTGATTGGGGGTGGGGCCGTGACCAAGACGAGTCTGGGCTGCTGACGCGAGCTCGGGACCAGCTGCATGAATACTTAGACGGCGAACGTCAACAGTTCGAACTTCCGATACGACCCGGAGGAAGCGCCTATCAGCGGCAGGTTTGGGAGGTCCTGTTGTCAATTCCATACGGCAAGACGTCCACTTACCTTGATGTCGCACGAATGGCAGGGGGCGGAGCGCGTTCTGTTGGCCAGGCCAACCGATGCAACCCAATTCCAATCCTGATCCCATGTCATCGAGTAATTGGAACATATGGTATTGGCGGTTACTCCGGCGCCGAGGGACTCGTCACCAAGCAATACTTGCTGCAACTCGAAACGCGTCCTGCATGACGCGTTGCCGGCCGCTGCCAATTTAGAGTATGTTCGACAAAGCAGTGAACACGTTCTGGGTGATTGTGCGGGAACGCGATAGCACGATTTGGATGAAGTTATCTCAATCGATGTCGCTCTAGGGAGATGATGATGACGAAGGCGATCCGCATCCATGCTTATGGCGGGCCTGAGGCAATGCAGTGGGAGGATGTGCCGACTCCCGAGCCTGGTCCGGCCGAAGTCCTGATCCACCACACCGCTGTGGGTTTGAACTATATCGACGTTTACTTCCGGAGCGGCCTCTATAAAGCTCCGTCTTTGCCGGCAACGCTCGGCATGGAAGCTGCAGGGGTTGTCCGGGCAATTGGAGCGGATGTCAGCGGGATTGCGGTTGGTGATCGGGTTGCTTACGCGACTGGTCCCATAGGCGCTTATACGACCGACCGGGTTATTTCCGCAGACCGATTGGTGAAGTTGCCCGACGGGATCGACGACCGGACTGCCGCAGCCATGATGCTGCAGGGTATGACAGCGCAATACCTGCTTCGCCGAACACACCCGGTCAAAAGCGGTGAGACCGTTCTAATCCATGCCGCGGCGGGTGGTGTCGGTTTGATTCTTTGCCAATGGGCGAAGCACCTCGGTGCAACAGTGATCGGCGTAGTCTCGACGGATGAGAAGGCGCAGTTGGCGCGCGAGCATGGCGCTACGCACGTGATTGTTGGCCACGACAGACTCGCAGCGGAGGTCAAGCGGCTGACGGCTGGCGCGATGGTGCCGGTTGTTTATGACAGTGTGGGCAAAGACACATTCGGGCCAAGCCTGGATTGCCTTGCGCCGCTTGGCGTGATGGTCAGCTTCGGTAACTCGTCCGGTCCGGTTCCTCCGATTGATATTGGCATGCTGGGCGCCAAAGGCAGCTTGTTCCTGACCCGCCCCTCGCTAGCAACTTACACTGCTTCAAGTTCGGACCTGCAAGGGTCGGCCCAGGACCTAATACAGGCGGTATTGGCCGGTGCGGTGCGGATAAAAGTCAACCAGACTTTTCCCTTGAAGGATGCCGCCGAGGCACATCGAGCGCTTGAAGCACGTAAGACAACCGGCAGTACCGTGCTGACTCCCTGATCCTTGTCGGATCTGGCTGGGGCACCAACGCCCAATCCGGCACGGACGCGGTTAACTGCGCTGATTGTCGCCTGTGCTTTATTCATGCAGAACCTGGACGGGACGGTGGTCGCGACCGCGCTGCCTGCAATGGCGAAGGCATTCGGCGCCGACCCGCTGCGCATGAATGTGGCGTTGACTTCCTACCTGCTCAGCCTGGCAGTGTTCATCCCGGTGAGTGGCTGGATGGCCGATCGCTTTGGGACCCGCACTGTATTCCGGGCAGCAATCGCGGTATTTACGGTCGGATCCATCCTGTGCGGACAGTCGACGGGCTTATGGGAGCTTGTCGGGGCACGCATAGTCCAGGGCATTGGTGGCGCCATGATGGTTCCGGTTGGACGCCTTGTTCTATTGAGGTCGGTCGCAAAGTCGGAACTGGTGGCGGCTATGGCATGGCTGACGGTGCCGGCGTTGATTGGGCCTGTGATTGGGCCGCCGCTCGGAGGTTTTCTCGCAACTTATGCCGATTGGCGCTGGATTTTCTACATCAACATACCTATCGGCATCCTTGGCATTGTTTTGGTAACGCGCTTCATTGAAGACATTCAGGCATCCGCGCGTAAACGGCTCGATGTTGTCGGCCTACTGCTTTCAGGTATAGCGCTATCTGGTCTTCTGTTCGGATTTGAGACATTAGGCAGAGGCATTCTCTCGCCTTTCATCGCAGGAGGGGCGGTAATTGCCGGGTCCGCAGGACTATTGGGTTATTGGATGCATGCCCGCCGTATAGTGGATCCGCTATTGGACGTGACCCTGATGCGAATACCAACCTTCGCCGTCTCGGTCATTGGCGGATCATTGTTCCGGGTCGGCGTCGGAGCGGTGCCATATTTGCTCCCGTTGATGCTGCAACTGGGATTTGGCCGTAGTGCAGTGCAGAGCGGGCTCATCACATTCGCTGGATCGCTAGGCGCCATAGTGATGAAACCAGCGACCCAATTCGCATTACGCTGGTTCGGCTTTCGCACGACCCTTGTGTGGAATGGGGCGTTATCCGCGATACTGTTGGGAGCTTGTGCCGCATTCAGCCCGGCTTGGCCAGTTTTGTTGATCTATGCAGTCCTGCTTATGGGAGGATTCCTGCGTTCCCTGCAGTTCACCGCTTACAATACCATCGCGTATGCCGACGTCACTCGGGGGCAGATGAGTGCGGCAACAAGCCTTTATGCTACAATCCAGCAGGTCTCGCTCACGCTTGGCATCACCATAGGCGCTGCCACATTGGAAGCGTCGACCCTGCTGTTTCAGCACGCTATCCCAATAACCATGGACTTCGCAGCAGCCTTCCTCGTAGTGGCGGGCATAGCCCTAACTGCTGCGCCCGTTTCTTTGCTCCTCTCGCGCGATGCCGGAGCAGAACTAAGCGGGCATAAATCCAATCGCATAAACTAAGGGTATGCTGGCTCACCACCTATCGGTTTTGGCCAAGGCAATCGAATGAATGAAGTTGTGCCCATCGTGGCTCGGCCGGCGGGGCCAAGTGCCCGCTCTGTCTCAACCCGTAGTAGAACGAACACTCTGATCCAGGCGCGCTACAGTATCTTGGCGCGGGCAGAATAGGAAAGAAAGCTTCGCCTGATTACGCTGGCCAAAACCGATAGGTGGTGAGGGTATGCTGGTCAACAACCGTAGTTAAGAAGTAAATCACGCGTTTGGGCGGGGTCTGCCTCTTTCAGAATTAGCCGGGTTAAACGCTGACAGTCATCGAGCGTCGTTCCTCTGACTGCCTGCTTCACACGCGGCACAGCTGAAGCATTGGTGCTGAAGCTTCGTAGTCCTAGACCCAGCAGCAATGGCGTCATGTCCGGGTTAGCCGCCATTTCTCCACATACCGAGACAGGAATACGATGGCATGCTGCGCCTTCCATGGTCATTTGGATGAGCCGCAGCACCGCAGGATGTAACGGGTCATAGAGTTCAGCGACCTCCATCCCGCCCCGATCTACTGCGAGGGCGTACATACAAAGGTCGTTGGTGCCGATTGCGAAGAACTCAGCCTCAGTCGCAAGCATGCTCGCACAGAGCGCGGCACCTGGCGTCTCGATCATAACTCCAAGCGGCGGCAATACGGCCGGCATGCGCTCGCCACGCTGACGCAGACGGTCGGCAACACGATGATATATCACCTTTGCCGCCCGTACCTCGGCAACGTTGGTCACCATCGGCAACAGTATGCGGATTGGACCGGCAAGCGCCGCCCGCAAGATAGCGGCCAATTGAGTCTCAAACAGGTCAGGCTGCCGAAGTAGCAGACGTATTCCCCGCAGGCCGAGCGCCGGGTTCGTATCCACCAATTCTGGGACGATCCCGGCTGTAACTAGGGCCTCAATCTCCTTCTCGCCGCCCCAATCCAATACGCGGATCGTTACGCTATCCCCAGCCATCGTCTCAACGACGTTGCGGTATGTCTCTGTTTGTTCATCCTCGGTTGGAACCGTGTCACGGTTCATAAAGAGGAATTCACTGCGCAATAAACCGATGCCACTCGCGCCGGATTGCGCGATCATCGGAAGTTCTACAGGCAATTCCAGATTGGCCTGTAGGCTTACCGTCTCTCCATCCAACGTTATCGAGGCCAGTCGACGTAAGCGTGACAGCCGCTGCCGGTCCCGCGCAAAACTGGCCACCGCCCGGCGTGCGCCGGACAGACTGGCAGGGCCTGGATTTAGAATGATGGTGCCAACGACGCCGTCCACCACGGCGAGGCTGCCTGCATGCCCGCCCGCCATCAAACCGGGCGCGCCAAGCACAGATGGAATTCCAAGAGCACGCAGAAGAATTGCGGTGTGACCGTCAGTTCCGCCTTCTTCAGTAGCAACGCCAGCAATCTGTGCAGGATTGATCAGTGCGGCATCAGCCGGGCGCAGGCTCTCGGCTATTAGAATGGCGCCCTGCACCGCGCCTGCAAAGCTGCGGAACGGTGCACGGGTGAGATTTCGGACCAGCCGGCGACCAACCTCCCGCACCTCGTCGGCCTGCCGTTGCGGGGCGGCTCCATTCTCGGTCGACAATGCCGCAAGCGCATTGGAGATTGCGTTTGCCTCCTCCATAACCGCGGTCTCGGCTGATACGAGTCGCTCTTGGATGCGCTTCCGCACTCCTCGCACCAGCCGTGACGGACCGAGCATTTGAATATAGGCATCCAACAATGGCGCGATCTCGCCCTGCCCCTCCTCCGGCAGCACAATTAATCGGTGCCGCAGCTTTATCAGCTGCTTGCGGGACTGCAGGATAGCGGCGTCAAGCCGTGCCACTTCTGCCTGAGTGTCCGCAGCCTGAATCTTGTGACGAGTAACCTGAGCAGGAGGCTCAGTCGTCCGAAATATTGGGCCGATCGCAACTCCGGCACAGGTCGCAATGCCGAACAGTCGTTGCTCGAGCATTTGAGGTTTATGCCCGGGCGGTTGCGCGAGTTCCGCTCTATCCGTCTCAGTCCCGCTCATTAAAGCCGGCCTCGACCAGAGACGCTAGAGCATCCAACGCCTCCTTGGCGTCCCAACCGTCAGCTTGCAATTCAAGTTGCGATCCTTGTCCCGCCCCGAGCATCATCAAACCCATGATTGAACGTGCCGAGACTGTCTGCCCATCCCGAATCACATCCACCGACGCACCATAACGCTCGGCCAGGGTCACGAACTTCGCCGCGGCCCGAGCATGCAGCCCGCGCAAGTTGGATACTGTAACCGTACGGGTGACCAGTGTCGGACTGTTGCTAAGTGGCGGTATATTGGCACCACTCATCTTATCGATCGCATACGCCGGATTTCTTGCAGGAGGGCAAGACATGTGACGCGGCGGCGATATACTTTCGGCCTGCCGTTTGCGCGCAATCGACGCATTCGCCTAGCGTCTGGCTCGATCGCACCTTTGCAAGCTTCACAAGCATCGGTAGATTAACGCCAGATATCACTTCTAAGCCTTCGCGGCTCATCATCGATATAGCGAGGTTGCTTGGAGTGCCGCCAAACATGTCTGTCAATAAGACAACACCATCACCGGTATCGACTTGAGCAATACTCTGACGTATCTCTACCCGTCGACCTTCTATATCGTCATCGGGACCGATACAGACGGTTGCAACATTCCGTTGGGCACCGACGACATGCTCCATCGCTAACCGAAGCTCGTCAGCAAGCCGCCCATGGGTCACGAGCACGAGGCCGATCATTATTTTACTCTAAAGCTCCCTTGCTATCGACGCAATTCGCGTCGCTGTACTGCTCTCCGGTAGCCGCGCCTGGTGCTCTCGCCGAAGGGCTGAATTGAAACAAACCTTCTCGCTCCAACTCACGGTGAGTCACAGTCACCTGCCACTCTTTCTTTTCTAATCCGTTGCCGCCTAATGTTGGTAGGCTACGCGCCAAGACTTCAACAATGTGGACTGAGCGATGCCGGCCACCCGTACAACCTATCGCGAGGGTTGCATATTTCTTTCCTTCCTGTACGAAGCGCGGAAGTACGAGAACCAGCAACTCATTGATAGCGGAAATAAACCCTGCAAAATCTGCATCCGCCGCAACATAGGCTGCAACCGAATCATCTAGTCCAGTCCTAGGACGCAATATGGGATCGTAATGCGGATTACGCAGAAATCTCGCATCAAATACTATGTCTGCCTCACGGGGCAGCCCTGCCGGAAATGCGAACGAGATTAACGACACAACCAAACCGGGCTGTTTTGCGCCAGTCAGGAGCTCGGGACGGAAACGAGCCTCGATGATCTTACGCAATTCGGCAAGTGGTAGATCAGAGGTGTCAATTACCAAATCCGCCCCATCGCGAAGCGGCTGTGTCAATGCAGCTTCCTCAGCAATACCATCTACAACCCGGCCCTGAGGCGCCAAAGGATGCCGGCGGCGAGTTTCGGTGAAACGACGGAGCAACGCTGTCTCATCAGCCCCAGCATAGACAAGCTCGGGTCGCAACGCCGGGTTTTGCGCGAGAGTGGCAAGCGTGGCGAGGACTAGGTCCGGGTCAAAACCTCGGCTGCGTGCGTCAAGACCGATGGCGAGCGGGCGCTCGCTACGAGTGACGACATCGGAGACCATGGTCAGCGGCGGATTGTCGACCGCCTCGTATCCAAGATCCTCTAACGCGCGCAGTATGGACGCTTTACCTGCACCGGAGAGCCCGCTCACCAAAACGACACGCAGTTTCGTCATGCAAAGGCTCCAGCGATTTGATTAGTCCGCTGTAGGGCGCAATCAAGCGCCAGGGCCACTCGAAGGGGGGCAGAGCACAGTGCTGGATCTATTAAGACGAGAGGCAGTCCTGTGACAGTGTGCTGAACAGGGCTCGGCATCCGCGGTGCGGGCGCGAGTTCAACCGCGAGCGCCAATCGGGCACAAGGAACAAACGGCAATTTTACAATGCCGAGCCCGTGCACCTCTAGCAAGCCCGCCAGAACTGCCGGAGCGCTCGCAAACCCGTCTTTGATGTAAACTTGGTCATCCGCGACTAGCCCAAACCCACGATCGAGCAAGCGCAGCAGTAGGTCGGATTTTCCCACTCCTGACCGCCCTAATAGCAACACACCGTGTCCCTCACGGGAGGCGCAACTTGCGTGGATCTGCATGATAGTCGCTGTGTGGCCTGGATCAAAGCCAAATGGAAGCGATTATCATTGACGCACATAGGATTGCTGCGGGCTCTGTCGCTTCGCACTCAAGCGAGTGTTTCACGTGAAACACGTCGAGCTATGCCCGCGGAAGGCACACGATGAAGCGCGCCCCGACGACCCGACCCATATTGTCGAGTCTGTTCTCCGCCGCAATGCGGCCTTTCAGCGCCTCAACAATTTGTCGGCTGATCGACAATCCCAAGCCGGAATGCTGCCCAAACTGTTCACCAATCGGCCGCTCAGAGTAAAACCTCTCAAACACGTGCTCCAACCTGGCTTGAGGTATTCCAGGACCTTCGTCTGCCACACTGATTTCAACCATCGTGCCTGTCTCTCGCGCCTGCAGGAGGATGGTCCCATTTCCTGGGGAGAAGCTGCGAGCATTCCCAATCAGGTTACGCAAAACCTGCACGAGGCGTCCCTCCACCGCCTGCACTAACAGTGGCGTCTCAGGCACATCCAATCTGATGATTGGCTCACCGTTCACCCGTGTCGCCTCATGGATTTCGGCGAGTATCGCCAGGATAGACCCGACATCAAGCGGCTCCGTCGCCGTCCTCGACAACTCAGCATCGACACGGCTTGCGTCGCTGATATCGCTGATCAGCCGGTCCAAGCGGATCACATCCTCGGAGATGATCGCCAGCAGGCGACGCTGCTGGTGCGGATCCTTAATCCGTCGCAATGTCTCGATCGCACTTCGGATGCTGCTGAGCGGGTTCTTGATCTCGTGCGCGACATCAGCAGCAAATCGCTCCGTCGCATCCATGCGCGCCCATAGCGCAGCCGCACTTTCCGTCAGCGCGTGGGCCAACTCGCCCACCTCGTCCGTGCGCCGCAGCAGCAGCTGCGGGACGGTCCCCGATCGACCGCGACCCTCCCGCATTTCATGGGCGGCGCCAGCGAGCCTTAGAATTGGTCGTGCGATCGTCAGCGACAGATACCAAGACAGCGCCACCGTCAGCACCAAGGCGAGGGCAAAAAGTCCCAGGATGCTCATCCGAACCGTTAGAAGGCTATCGTCGACCTCTCGCGCCTCCCGGGTCAGCAGAACAATGCCGACGGTGTTCCGGTTCCGCATGACAGGCTCGGCTACAGTCACCAGCAGCCGATCCTCTTGGGTGCGCCGAATATAGGGCGCCATCTCACGTCCCAAATTGGAGCCGGTCATGCGCAGCTCCTCTTTGACATTCGGCTGCCAATCGATACCGGCGCCATTAGGACTGACCTCGACGAATGGTCCCTGTGATTTGCGCGGCAACACTGACATCAGTTTGTCGTATACCGCGCCAACCGTTTCCATGATTGGGCTTCGAATGGCAGCGGGCGGCAGCGGCTCCGTGACAACGGCGCCACCGACCCCCTCCCGAACCCGGCTGTCCGCAATCAACTGCCCATCCGGAGCATAAAGGCGCGCCTGTGCATTCGGCGTTGGCTCCGTAAGGCGCCGAAGCAACGGCCGAGCTAGATCGGGCTGCAAAGTTGGATCATCCGGATTCTGCTCGCGCACGGCACTCTCACCGAGCGCGCCGGCATAGATACGCGCCTGCTCCCGCAAGGCCTGGACCTCGGCCTCCAACAATCCATTCTGATACTGGTCCAGGTAGAGCAATGCCGCCACCAACAGCGCCAGCGGCAACGCATTGACGAGCAAAATCCGGCGCAGCAGCGGAGATACCCACCGCCGCCGGGTCCCGGGAACTACGCTGGCGGCCGGAGCCGCCGGCAGAATACCGCTGTCAGGCATCCCTGGCCGTCACCGCTCATTGATCCTTGTAACGGTAGCCAATGCCATACAGCGTCTCGATATGGTCGAAGCTGTCATCCGTGGTCCGAAACTTCTTGCGAACCCGCTTTATGTGGCTGTCGATCGTGCGGTCGTCGACATAGATGTTCTCCCCATACGCAGCGTCGATCAGCTGATCCCGCGACTTCACCATGCCCGGCCGTGCCGCTAGCGCCTTGACCAACAGGAACTCTGTCACGGTCAGCTGGATATCCCTGTCCTGCCACGTGCATTGATGCTTCGTCTCGTCAAGCGTCAGCTTGCCCCGCACCATCACCCCACCCGGCGCTGCGCCAGATCCCTCGGCCCGACTGGTTTCGTTGCGGCGCAGCAGCGCGCGAATGCGCTCGATCAATAGGCGTTGGCTGAATGGCTTCGTAATATAATCGTCAGCGCCAAGTCGAAGGCCCATAAGCTCGTCGACCTCCTCATCCTTGCTGGTCAGGAAAATGACTGGCATCTGACTTCGTGTTCGCAGCCGCTGCAGCAGTTCCATTCCGTCCATCCGCGGCATTTTGATATCCAGCACTGCCAGGTCCGCCGGCTTGGCGATCAGGCCCTGCAACGCGCTCTCGCCGTCCGTATAGGTGCGGACGAGAAAACCCTCCTGCTCCAGCGTCATCGAAACCGAAGTCAGGATATTGCGGTCGTCATCGACCAGCGCGATCGTTTGCTTCATACACTCGCTGCCTTCGTTGGCCGGACGGCAGTGGACGCCCGGCGTGTCAACTCCATGTGGGAGTGAATTGTGGCAGAATGCAGGGAGCACTGAAATCAATGTCGACGAACAACGAGCCTACGACGACCCCGATCCCTGACGCTCGGGCCCTGCTCCGTGCCGCCCGGGCCGGAACGCTGGCTACGACCGGCGATGGCCAGCCATTCGCATCCCTCGTAACCCCGGCCACCACGCCCGACGGCGCCGTGCTGCTGCTGCTGTCTGGCCTATCTGAGCACACGCGCCATCTGCGGACGGAGCCTCGCTGCGCCGTCATGGTCGCCGGGCCGCAAACCGAGGCCAACCCGCAGACCACCCCGCGCTTGACCATCACCGGCATCGCCGCCCCAGAGCCCGATCCCACGCTCAAGGCACGCTGGGTGGCGCTGCACCCCTATGCCGCATTCTATGCTGGGTTTGCCGATTTCCAGCTCTGGCGCATCGCGCCCAAGGCTGGCCTCTATATCGGTGGTTTCGCCAGCGCCACCCGCCTCCGCCAAGCCGACTTGGCCTGGGACCCGGCCGCCGTCCAAGCGGTCGCCGAGGCGGAAACCAGCGTGCTGTCCCATTGCAACGACGACCACGCCGACGCGCTCGATCTAATCGCCGCCACGCATGGCAATAAGGGATCAGGGTGGCACATGGTGGCCTGCGACGTGGACGGATGCGACCTCGCTTACGATGAAATCGTTCTCCGCGTCCCATGGTCCGCCCCGGTCGCCGACGCTGGCGGCATCCGGACGGAGCTGGTTCGTCTCACCGATACCGCACGGAATTGGCATAAGACGACGCTGGACGATACACCACGCCTCGCCTAATAGCCCTGCTCAGTGATGAAAATTTGTCCGCCCACCCATGGTGGCGCGCCCGGGAGCATGTCAAGTGACCGTCCAGCCAAATGCCCCTTCCTCAGATGCTGCGTTGGCCTTGGGCGGAACGGGAGTGCTCCCCGGCTCGGCCGTATATGCCAATCTCTCGGCAGCGCAACTCATCACCCAGGCGCTCCGCCGCAATGAGGGTACGCTCTCGGCCGATGGCGCGCTGATCGTGAGAACGGGCGTGCACACCGGCCGGTCGGTCGCCGACAAGTTCATGGTCGACGAACCCGAGGTCTCGGCCGACATATGGTGGCGCCATGGCAACCAGAAGCTGGCGCCGCAGCACTTCGCCACGCTGAAGGCCCGTGTCCAGGCCTACCTGCAAGGCCGGGAACTGTTCACCCAGGACCTCTACGCCGGCGCCGACCCTGCCTATCGCGTCCGCGTCCGCCTCGTCAGCACCGAGGCTTGGCACACCCTGTTCGCCCGCAACATGTTCATACGCCCTGATCCCTCGGAGCTCGCTGGCTTCGAGCCGGACTATGTCATCCTGCACGCCCCAAACTTCCAGGCCGACCCGGCTGTTGACGGCGTGCGCTCGACCACTGCGATCGCCGTGTCCGTGGCCCAACGCGTTATCGTAATCGCCGGCAGCGAGTATGGCGGCGAGATCAAGAAGTCGATCTTCGGCATCATGAATTGGAAGCTGCCGGCCGAGGGCGTGCTCCCCATGCACTGCTCTGCCAACATCAGCCGCACTGCGGACGGCACGCCGGGTGAGGTCGCGGTGTTCTTTGGCCTGTCCGGCACCGGCAAGACGACGCTGTCGTCCGATCCCAATCGCCCTCTGATTGGCGACGACGAGCACGGCTGGGGTCTGAATGGCGTGTTCAACTTCGAGGGCGGCTGCTACGCCAAGGTGATCAACCTTAACGCTAAGGCCGAGCCCGAGATCTACGCCGCCACCCACCGCTTCGGCACCGTGCTGGAGAACGTCGTGGCGGACGCCCACGGTCAGCTCGACCTGACAGATGGGTCGCTGACCGAGAACACCCGGTCGTGTTATCCGATCGAGTTCATTCCCAATTGCGACCTGTCCGGCCGCGGCGGCCAGCCGCGCAACGTCGTGATGCTGACCGCCGACGCATTCGGCGTGCTGCCGCCGATCAGCAAGCTCAGCAGCGCCCAGGCGATGTATCACTTCCTGTCCGGCTACACCGCCAAGGTCGCCGGCACCGAGAAGGGCCTGGGCCGCGAACCCCAAGCCACATTCAGTACTTGCTTCGGCGCCCCGTTCCTGCCGCGCCGGCCCGAGGTGTATGGCACTATGCTGTCGGAACTTATCGCCCGGCACGGTGTCGATTGCTGGCTGGTCAACACCGGCTGGACCGGTGGCGCCTACGGCACCGGCACCCGCATGAGCATCGAGCACACCCGCGCCTTGCTGAATGCCGTGCTGGACGGCAGCTTGAAGAACGCCCGCTACGTGCGCGACCCGTTCTTTGGCCTGATGCTGCCGCAGGATATTCCCGGCATCCCGAACGAAATCCTGGACCCGCGCCAGTCCTGGTCCGACAAGGCGGCATACGACCGTGCCGCCGCCGACCTTGTCACCCGGTTCGAACAGAACTTTGCAACGTTCCAAAGTGGCGTAACCGAGGACGTCAAGGCCGCCGCAATCCGCACCGCCGCCTGATCCCGTGCCCGATCCCGTAACCAACCAGCCCCGCGTCACTCCAGAGCACTTCGACCAGCTCTACGCCAACGATCCGGACCCCTGGAAATTCGCGACCAGCGACTACGAACGGGATAAGTACAGCGCGACCCTCGCCGCCCTGCCGCGTCCGCGCTATATCAGCGCATTCGAGGTCGGCTGCAGCATCGGCGTGCTGACGCAGCAGCTAGCCGCCCGGTGCGATCAGGTCCTAGCCGTCGATGTCGCGCAAGCGGCCTTGCAAAATGCGGCTGCCCGATGCAAGGACCTCCCCGGCATACGCTTCGCCCGCATGGTGGTCCCGCAGGACTGGCCCGAGGGCAAATTCGACCTGATCCTATTCTCCGAAGTGCTGTACTACCTCGGTGCCGGCGAGCGGTTGGCCGCAGCACGGCTTTCGTTGCAGGGCTTGGCCCCGGACGCAGCCATCATCCTTGTCAACTGGCACGGTCCGACCGACGGCGACTGCACCGGCGACGACGCAGCCGAACAATTCATCGCCGCCTGCAGCCCGGTTTTGCGGCCCGTCCTGCAGCGACGGGCCGAGAGGTACCGTCTCGACGTGCTGTCCGTTTAGGTTTTTACGGACAGCATTCAGTTTCCACCGCCTCGTCACCTACATCGTTGGCTCACCGTGAAAGCGCCGGCCAAGCGCAGACGACACCCCGAAACCGACCTCAAGCATCAGCCGAGGCGAGCTCCGTACTACCGTCCCCATGTGAAACCCAAACGGGTCCACCGCGAACCCGTGCCCGGTGCCACCAAGCACCGTCGTCCTGTTCTCACGGCCATAGGCCTCAAGGACCTCTTCGTTTGGATGGCCGACCATCAAAGTCCATTGGTGCCGCGCCAGCCGCCGGTTGTGCGTTCGCCGGATATACACATGCGGCCCCGCCTCATGGTCCACGGGGGTCAAATAGAAGAAAAACTTGAGCGCCCGCCAGTCGTCGAGGTCGAAGTGCAGCTTCTCCTGCGACGCGAGGTTCAGGTCCGCATCGCTCGCGTCGCTCGCCGGGAAGCTCCACCACAGGCGGGTGCTGATCACTCGAGCCTGGCTCCCGAGATAGCCGGCTGCGACCGCGTGCAGGAGCGGGTCGCCACGAACGACCGCGACGGCAGCACAATCTTCAACCCGGTCAAAGTAGTGGCCGGTAAGGACAGGGTGGCTGAAGCGGTCAGCGGCATCCACATGCGCCAACGGCAGGAATTCGAGGCGGCGGCTCAGGTTGGCAAAGCATGAGGTAGATCGCGCGAAGCTCAGGATGTCCTCGCAGACCGCTTGCGGCATTTGCAGGCCGGCAAATAGGCCCTCCATGCGCAGCTCGCCGAGCGCGGCAGGCATGGTGCTGTCCCGGAACATCGATTTACTGCAATCGTACGACATACTCTCACGTGCCAGCCGCCACAGCGCCTGCCGCACCGGAAGGAAGCGACCAAAAGCAAACATCGCCAGCCACCACGGATTGTTCCGCACATTGGCCGCATAAACCGGCAGGCGTGCAGCCATGCGGCCGAGTTGCCCGCGCGGGCCATTCCGAGCAACCGCTGCAGAAGCGCTTACACTCGTCTCAGGTGGCACCGGGTCTATCCTTATCTGAGATGAGGGCTGTCATATGAGCAGGATAGTTGTGCACAATCGTTTCATGTCAATCGTCCCTCGGTTGAACATCACGTGGCCACACGACTGCATTCGTGCGAAGCCGTATGCCTAAGCTGCAGTGGCTGTTTCAACCGGGACACCCTAGCGCCCCTTCCGTCCGGCGCCCGACGACACCCGGCGGAAAATCTCAACCGGGTTGCCAGCTTCCTTGCACAAGCGCAGCAATCTGTCCCAGTGCTCAGGCGGCGCTTTGGGAAATGGCAATGATGAACTATGGCCGGGTGCTCGCATGCTTGATTTTACTCGCTGCATGCACGCCCGACTACTCGCCCGACACCTATGCGAGCAGCGGCGTGCAGCAGGCAAATAAAATGGAGCAAGGCGTCGTAGCCGGGCGGCGTCAAGTCGGCGTGAGCGCACAAGGCACCGCGGGTGCTGTGACCGGCGCGGCAACAGGCGGCATCGCCGGGGCGCAGATGCCCGGCAGCCGCGCGCACTGCATTGAGCGCGCAACGGCAGCGCTGATGCCCGCGCGCTCGGCCGCTCTTGGCGTAGTCTAATATGCCGCACCGCGTGCTGGCCCGTGACGCCAGGGCCAGCGCATAAGAAGCTTCGGGTTGAAGCCGACCTCGATATATTAGCTGGCGCATGATTAATCGCGTACAGCAGACAAACTTTTCCATCAACCAAGGCACACTTGGCGGACTGGATTGACCTACCGACACGATCTCATGCGTTAGCGCTGTGGTCCCGTCCGACCGGCAGACGATGTCGTTGGGCGCGTTCAGCCGCTTGCCCTCGAACCGGTCGGCCAGCACGGTCACGCGGCTGTCCAACTCCGTGCGGGTAATGCAGCGGTAGCCGGGTAAGCAGCCGAGCAGGCGACCCTGCTGGTCGCGCGCACGGCCGTTGGCGAGGCCCGTGGGTTGGCAGAACACGGAGACGCCACCGCCCTCGCTCCAACGCAGGATGCGGTCGTTCGGCAGCACTAGGCGGCGGAACAGCGGATCGTGGATGTCAACCTGTCCATGCTGCTGCACACCCCGTACTACCGCGTGTGGCACGGGGTGCGCAGCGGCGGCCGGTGCAGCTGCACTGTCATCAGCACGGCAGGCCCGTCGCCGATGGTGCCGGAGCGATGGCCCTTGCGGCCGTCCCTCGTCGTGCAGCCCTGGTCCTCGCCCAGCGAGAACTCGCCCGGCCCCTGCTCAACCCGGACGCCGTCCATGCTCTCGATCCACCAGCGGCCGGATAGCACGACGATCCATTGCGGCGCCGGGTTCTCATGCCAGTTGCCGACCCAGCCGACGGGCTGGACAGTGACGACGACGGTCGAGTCGATGCGCGGGTGGCGGTTGTTCCACTGCGGGGCGGCGTCGCCTACGCCTTTCAGCTCGAACTCTGTAAGCGAACACCGCTGCTGGTGGCTAACCCCGTCCGCATCGGTCCAGAGATGCCAGTAGGGGATGCGGGGCTTGGGCCCGGTTCGGTCGGACATGCGCGTCTCCGTGTTGGTGCTGGACCACGGCTCGGTCGGGTTCTCGCCGCGCTGGCCGTGCACGTGATACAGCGCCTCGGCCTCGCCGTAATACGGTTCGAACACATCAAAGCCGAGCGGCCAGTCAGGGGAAACGCCGTCGACGTGCCGCAACTCGCCGAAGTCCCGCTCATCGCGGCAGGTAATCGCCGCACTCCAGCAACAGGATGCGCTTGTCCATCGGTGCCGGGCGATGCGCCAATGACGCCCCGCCAGGCCCGCTGCCGATGACGAACAGGTCGTAGCGGTCGGTCGGCATGCGACAAATTCCTCTTCACGCAACGTGGAAGGGAGGGAGCAGCGGCAAGCCTCGGGTCCCGTGCTAAGCAAGCTGTTTTACGCGGCCTGCCGCGCCGCTTTCCGCACGAACACGAAGTGGTGAACGGTTCTTTATGGGCAAGCAATACAGGGCCGCACTACTTGCGGGGACCCTTGACGCCGGTACTTACTAATTACCGGTGTGGCTATAAAGCCGCAGCGAGAGGGACGGAGAAACGCTTGTGAACTTGAAATCAATCCTACGTTACACGACTGTATTGGCGCCCGTTGTTGTTGCTGCTACTTTGATGTACAGCCCAAGCCAAGCTGCCGACGTCAAGAGCTACGACAGCAGCAAGTCCAGCTTCTGGCAGCATCCGCCGCCGGACTGGTTCCTCGGCGACGAAACGGCCGCGCAGAAAGGCCTGGCGCCGCCGGTCGGTCCGGCCACTCCGACGCCGATGGCAGAACTGCAGGACAACCTTAAAAGGGTCAAGTTGCCCACGGGCTTCAAGATCGAGGTTTATGCGTCGGGCCTGCCCGAAGCGCGGCAGATGGCTTGGGGCGACAACGGCACGCTGTTCGTGGGCTCGTATAACGCGACCAACGTTTATGCCGTGACCGACCAGGACGGCAAGCGCACGGTGAAGACGATCCTGAAGGGTCTCAACATGCCCACCGGCCTCGCGGTTCGGGATGGTGCGCTGTATGTGATCGCGATCGACAAGCTGTTGCGCTACGACAACGCTGAGGCGAACCTCGACCACATGCCGGCGCCGACCGTCGCCTATGACGACATGCCGCCCTATGTCGCGCATGGCTGGAAATACATCGTGACCGACAAGACAGGGAGCATGTACCTGCCATTCGGACCTCCGTTCAACATCGGCATCCCGCCCACCAGCGTGTCGCAGGTCCGTCGCGTGGACCCGAAGACGGGCCTCGCTGAGATCATGGCCCTCGGCGTGCGCAACAGCGTCGGCGGCGACATCGACCCGCGCAGCGGCGACTACTGGTTCACCGAGAACGCGCGCGACTGGATGAGCGACGACACGCCGAGCGACAAGCTGAACCACATCACGAAAATCGGTCAGCATTTCGGCTATCCGTACTGCCATCAGGGCGACATGCCCGATCCGAAGTTTGCCGGTGGGCATAAGTGCGACGAGTTTACGGCGCCGGTCGTCAAGCTGGGCGCGCACGTGGCGCCGTTGGGGATGAAGTTCTATACCGGGAGCCAGTTCCCGGCCGAATACCAGAACAACATCTTCATCGCCGAGCATGGGTCCTGGAACCGGCACAAATACCAGGGTGCGCGCATCAACCGGGTCGTCGTCGACGCGGACGGCAAGAACGCCCATGACGAGGTATTCGCCGAGGGCTGGCTGAGCGGTGACCAGGAGTATGCCGGTCGGCCGGCCGATATCCTGCAGGCCAAGGATGGGTCGCTGCTGGTGGCCGACGACTGGGCAGGCGCTATTTACCGCATCAGCTACGCCAAGTAGCCTAGCGGGACCGCCCGTCCCAGAAGCGGGGTGGGCGGACTGTTCTCGAATTGATACCGTCTAGATTGGTATGGATAGTCAGATGCGAACGATAAGGGCCTTGCTCGCGGCGGGGATATGTTTTGCGGCCGTCCAGGCGTCGGCGGCCGACGTCGCCGTCGGTCAGGCGCGGGCCGAGGCGTGCCAGGCCTGCCACGGCGCGCAGGGCGTGTCGGAGAACCCGGCCATCCCGTCACTCGCCGGGCAGACGGACAAATACCTGCAATGGCAGCTCGTGTTCTTCAGATCGGGCCGCCGGGCAAATGAGATCATGGGGCCGATGGCCGCCGACCTGACGGACGAGGATGTCCGCAACATCGGCGCCTATTTTGCCTCGCTGCCCGCCGGGCCGCCGCCGGTGAGCGAGATTGACCCGACGCTGCGCCAAGCCGGGCAGCAGCTGGCCGAACAGCACCGCTGCGCCGCCTGCCATACCGACAGCTTCGCCGGCAAGCAGGCCGCGCCCGCCATCGCCCATCAGCACAAGGATTACCTCGTGAAGGCGCTCACCGACTATCGGTCGAACGCCCGGCCCAGCACCGGCGTCGCCGCCATGACCGAGGCGGCATCCGGCCTGAGCGACGACGACATCGTGACGCTGGCCCAGTATCTGGAAGCGTATCGGTGATCCGCGCGGCGCTCGCTGTCCTGCTGCTGTCGCTCGCCGGACCCGCCATCGCCCAGTCTCGCTCGGACCCGACGCTGGACCGTCCGGATGCGTTCGAGCGTGCCTACGCCGTTTCCACCTACTCGTTCGACGCCTGCGGCGACCCGCTGGCCGGGCGCGTGTTCCGGCGTGCGTTGGCCGAGAAGTTCGCCCATTGCCCATTCTCGCCCGAGGCGCGGTCGCGCTTTCGCGAGCAAACGCGGGCACAGTTGGCCAAAACGCGGCAGGCGATGGAGAGCATGATCGAGGACCATGGCGGCTTGCCCATGCAGTTGGACGGCATGCCGCTGACCTGCCACGAGCAGCAGGCCAGCGACGGCTACAAGCGCTTCCGCAGCCTGTTGGATCAATACGCGCAGGGCAGCCTGCCAGCCGAGGCCGTCATCGCGGCCCCCTGTGACGCGCCTGACCTAGCGCCCTAAAGCCGGCAGGCAACCGATGCCGGGCCTGGAACGCTATAGGAGCGATGAGGCCAAACATAGCTAGGGCGCAGCTTGGCACGGTCGTTGCCATCCGGCGCTATCCCGTGAAATCCATGCAGGCGGAACTTTTACACGCCGCCGAGCTGCACTGGACCGGCCTGCATGGCGACCGGCAATATGCCTTCTGCCGCACCGTCGACACGTCCGACTTCCCCTGGCTGACCGGACGGACCGTGCCGGGCTTGGTGCTGCACTCCGCCCGCTACTCCGATGCCCTGGACCCCACGCGCGCCCGGATCCGCGTCGTGGCCCCCGACGGGGCGGAGCACGACATCGCCGACCCGGTCCTTGCCGCCAAGCTGGCCGGGGCCGCTGCTGCGCCGGTTCGGCTGCTGCGGCTCGGGCGCGGAGCGTTCGACGCCATGCCGGTGTCGGTCATCACCACCACCACTGGTAACATGATCGCCCGGATGCACGGTGCGCCGGTGGGACTGGACCGGTTCCGCGCCAACCTGGTGATCCGTCCAGACGACCCCGAAGCCAGCGAACGGGAATGGCTCGGCCGCTCCCTGGCGTTTGGCGATGCGGCCGATCCGCCCAGCCTGCGCCTGGACTGGCCGATCCCGCGCTGCGCCATGGTCGCCATCGATCCGGACACCGGCACCCGCGATGCTAGCGTGCTGCGCACCGTCGTCCAGCGGTTCGGCAACGAGGTCGGCACCTACTGCGCGGTGCAGGCACCAGGCGTCATCCGGGTAGGCGACCGGATATGGGGCTGAGGAGGGACAAACAATGCTGACCTGCTGCTGTGGCACCCATGCCTTGGGCCGGCGCTTCTTGCTCACGGCCGCCGCGGCGGCGCTGGCCTGCCCGGCATCCGCGCAATCGCCTCCGGCGTCGGCAGGCGCGCCCGACCCGGCCCTATTGGACGACCTAGTGGCCGCCAACCGCATCTTGGCCGACCAGGGGGTGGTCGACGGATTCGGCCACGTCAGCGTGCGGCATGACAAGGACCCGAACCGCTTCCTGCTATCCCGCAGCATGGCGCCCGCGTTGGTGACGGTTGCCGACATCATGGAGTTCGACCTGGATGGCACGCCGGTCGACCCGCAGGGCCGCAGCCCCTACCTTGAGCGCTTCATCCACGGCGAGATCCTTCGCGCCCGGCCCGACGTGCAGTCCGTCGTGCACAACCACTCGCCCGGCGTGATCCCGTTCGGCGTGGCTGGGGCGGCGCTGCGCCCGGTATATCACCTGAGCGGCTTCCTAGGCGGCGGCGTCCCGGTGTTCGAAATCCGGGACACGGCCGGGCCGGCGACGGACATGCTGGTGCGCAGCCCTGGGCTGGGCCGTGCGCTAGCCGCGGTGTTGGCAGCGTCCGGTCGCGTTGATGCGCGGCCATGGCGCCGTCGTGGTGGGCACCGGCATCCGGCAGGCGGTGTTCCGCGCCGTTTATACCGAGGTGAACGCCCGCCTGCAGGCGGAGGCGCAGCGGCTGGGCCCTGTCGTCTTCCTGAATGACGAGGAAGCAGCAAAGGCGGCCGCGACCAATGATGGCCTAGTCGGCCGCCCCTGGGAGCTATGGCGCCGCAAGGCAATTGGCGGCTGAGACCGGGGCTATCGCATTCCACCGCAGAGAAGGATTTTGTCTAAATGGTTACCAAGATCGACAAGCCGCCTCAGGCCGCTGTGAGGGCTCCCGAGGTCAACATCTCCGACGCCGGCAGCGCGCAGGCTCCGTTCCTGTATTTCGAGCGCGCGTCCGCCTTTGGCCACTTCGAGGGCCTGGTCAGGATCACCCTAGAGTCCCAGCGCATCCTGCCGCACTCCACCGGCGGCGGCGTCACCGTGGACCGCGTGGTCAACGCCCACCTCCGGATGAGCGTCCCCGCGGCGCAGTCGCTGCAGCGGGCGATCGAAAGCGCTCTGCTGATGATGGCGCCCGATACCTCGAAGAACTGACACGTCCGTCGGTTAGACCGCGATCGTCCGGACTGGAACAGTCAGGGCGTGAATCGCCGGGCCAGATAGACCTAGACCCAAGGCGTCCTGACATAGTCAGGGCGACTTGGGTCTAGGCGGCGCTCCGCTGCTGGGTCCGCAGGCGCTGGGCATACACATTCACCACCAGCGCTAGCAGCAGCACCAGCCCGCGGATCAGGATTTTCAGGAAGCTGTCCATACGCACGTGGTCGAGGCCGTTGTTCAGCACGCCCAGCACCAACAGGCCGACGATGGTGTTGCCGATGCCGCCCTGGCCGCCGAACAAGCTGGTGCCGCCGACGACCACGGCCGAGATGGCGTCGAGCAGGTAGTTGTCGAACTGGTTCTGTTGGGCGCTGCCGAAATAGGCCACGCCCAGCATCCCGGCGGCGCCCGAACATAGCGCCGACACCAGCAGCGCAGCGCCCACCACCGCCTTGACGCCGACGCCGGAATGCTCGGCCGCCTCGCGGTTGCCGCCGACCATGTAAACGTAGCGGCCGAACCGCGTGTAGGTCAGCACGAGGTGGCCGACGAGCAGCACGAGGCCCGCCACGACGACGATCCATGGCGCTGGGCCGATCGAGCTGCTGCCCAGGGTCACGAGCACCGGCGGCACGCTGTAGGCGATCTGCCCGCGCACCAGCAGCGCGCAGATGCCGTTGCCGATCTGCAGCATCGCCAGCGTCATGATGAAGGACGGGATGCCGATCTGGGTGACGCCGAATGCGGTGATCGCGCCGAGCGCCAAGCAGCCCGCCAGGCCGCCCGCGATCGCCAGCGCGCCGGGCAGCGGCAGGTTGGCGATGTTCACGCTGGCGTCCTGGACGGTGAGATAGGCGACGAGGATCCCCGTGGCGTTGGCGACGCTGGCGACGCTGAGGTCGATCTCGGCACACAGGATCACGTAGGTCAGGCCGACCGCGATGATGGCGGTGATCGAGACCTGCTGCAGCACGTTGCTGAGGTTGGCGAGCGTCGCGAACGAGGCGCTCAGGCTGCTGAACAGCGCGACCAACGCCACCAGCGTCACCAGCGGTGCCAGGTTGCGGAGCTGCCCGCGCAGGATCGCCCAAACGGATGGCCGCGGGGCGGCGACGGATGCACTCATTGGGACCTCGTTCATGCGGCGGCGAGCAGGCGGTCCTTGCTGACCGCTTCGCCCGCGAACTCGCGGGTGACGACGCCGCGCCGCATCACCAGGATGCGGTCGGCGAGCGAGAGCACGGTTTCGGGTTCGGACGAGACCACGACGATGCCGATCCGCGCGCTGCGCAGGCCGCGCACGATGCGCACGACGTCGTCCTTGGCCCCGACATCCATGCCGCGCGTCGGTTCGCTCAGCAGCAGCACGCGCGGCAGATGGGTCAGCCAGCGGGCCAGCGCCACTTTCTGCTGGTTGCCGCCGGACAGCTGGCCGACGGGCCGGTCCACCAGCGGCGGACGGATGCCGAGCGCCTGCACGTGGCCGTCCGCGATGCGCCGTTCGGTTTGCGGGCGCAGCAGGATGCGGCCGATCCGCTCCAGGATGGCGATGCTCATGTTGCGGAACACCGGCTCGAGCGCGAACAGCATGGCGCGGCGGCTTTCGGGAACGAAGGCGATGCCGGCCCGCTTGGCCGCGGGGGTGCCGCCGCGCAGCCGGGCCACGCGCCCGTCCACCTGCACGGCGCCGCCGCCCAGCCGCAGCTTGCCCGACAGCGCCCGCGCCAGCTCGAGCTGGCCCGAGCCCATGAAGCCGTAGATGCCCAGGATTTCGCCGGCGCGCACGTCGAACGAGACGTCGTCGAACAGCCCGGGCACCGTCAGCCGCTCGGTCTGCAGCACTACCGGCGCCGTCGACCGGGGTTCCAGCTGCATGTCGGCCACGTGGCTCTCGCCCAGCCGTTCGTGCCCGGCGCCGACCATGCGCTCGATCAGCCATGGCTTGTCCACCGCGCCCGCCTGCGCCCCCTCGACCCGGCGGCCGTTGCGGAACACCGTGACCTCGTCCGATACCCGCAGCACGTCGTCCAGGAAATGCGAGATGAATACGGTGCTGCGCCCGGTGGTGCGCAGCCGGGCGAGCAAGGTGAACAGCCGCTCCACCTCCGGCGGCGAGAGCGCCGAGGTTGGCTCGTCCAGGATGATGATGCGTGCGCCGGACAGCAGGACGCGGGCCAGCTCGACCATCTGCTGCATTCCAAGCGGCAGCGAGCCGACCGGCGCGCCCGGGTCCACGTCGATGCCGAACGCGTCGAGCTGCTGCTGCGCCTGGGTGCGCATGCGCCGCCACGACACGATGCCGAAACGGGTCGGCTGCGCGCCCAGCAGCACGTTCTCCGCGACCGACAGCTCGGGCACGGTCGAGAGCTCCTGGTGCACCATGCCGATCCCAGCGTCGCGCGCGTCGCGGGCCGAGCGGAAGTGGACGGGTTGGCCGTCCAGCCGCATCTCGCCGTCATAGTCCGCGTGGACGCCGGCAATTATTTTCATGAGCGTGCTTTTGCCGGCGCCGTTCTCGCCGACGAGGCCATGCACCTCGCCGGCCTGCAAGGCGAAGTCCACGCCGCTCAGCGCCGCGACGCCGGCGAAGCGTTTCGAGATGCCGCGCAGCTCCAGCAGCGGGCTGTCCACCGGGACCATCCGCTAGATCAAGAAATACTTCTCCATCCAGGCCATGCCCGGCGCGTTCGCCTTGGTGACGACGGGTCCATCGGTGATGACGCTCTTGGGGATGCCGCCCTCGCCGCCCTTCTCGCCCAGCACGACCGCCGCCACGCCGGCCATGACCGCGCCGCCGTGGATGCGGCAGGACGGGTTGCGCACCGTCGCGTGCATGCGGCCGTCGGCGACCGCAGCCAAGGCAGGCGGCATGGCGTCGCAGCCGCCGATCTTGATGTCGGTGCGACCGCGCGACTTCATCACGTTATAGGCGGCCAGCGCCATGTCGTCGTTGTGGAAATAGGCCGCGCTGATTTTGGGATACTTCGTCAGGTGAGTGTCCCAGATGCGCGCCACCTTAGTCACGTCCCAGTCGCCTGGTGTCGTGTCGAGGACCTCGACCTTGGGGTAGTTCTTCATCACCGTCTCGAACCCGCGTGCGCGGCCCTGCGCCCCGGTGTGGCCCAGCGCACCCTGGGTCATGATGACGGTGCCCTGGCCGCCGATCGCCTCCATCAGCGCCTGGGTGACGGACGAGCCCATGAACTCGTTGTCGGGGGCGAGGAACGAGTGGACATTCACCTGGTCGAGCGGCGCGATCAGCGTGTCCATGTCGATGACCGGCACGCCGGCGTCGATCATCTTGCGCACCGGGGCGGCGAGGGTGCCGATGCCGAATGCCTGGATGGCGACGAAGTCCCATTTCTGCGACGCCATGTTGTCGATGGCGCCGCGCTGCCGGGTGGCGTTCAGCTCGCCGTCGAACCAGGTGACGTCGACGTTGAACAGCTTGCCCCAGTATTCGGCGGCGGCCTTGCCCTGGGCGCACCATGTCGCCTGCAGCCCGGCGTTGGAGAATGCGGCCTTCAGCGGCTTCTCCGACCGGCCCATCTCGGCGGCGAGCGCTGGGCCCATGCTTCCCAGCAGCGACGCGCCGGCAGCGGAGGCGGCAGCGGCGAGCAGCAGGTTGCGGCGGTTGGTCGATGAGGTCGCTTGGTCGTCCATGGCATCGTCTCCCAGTGCTCGGGCGATCATCGTGCCGCCGCGTGTGCCTGCGGAGCTTGCGCTATGGTGACGTGCGCTGGCAATGAACGATTTGCCCAAAGACGCTTTTGCCTCGCCAGCGCCGCACGAACGCTGTTGGGCTCACCTGCACGGCACGATTACTGGACCCGACGATTAAAACGCGAGATGGATGCCCCCGCGTTCCCTCAAACGTGGCGGCACTCCCGGCGGCCCGAGTCAGTTGAAGGTGTGAAGCCTAAGCTTGAGATTGCCGCTGGCCTGCTGTTTCAGCCCGAGGCCTGTCACTCGATGCTAGTGTTCTTATTTCGCCGAGCAACGGAATTTGCGTCTGGTCCAGGCGTAAGCGGCGTGAGCGGTTGTTTGCCGGCTCAGACGCGACAACGAGGCGCTTCATCCTGTAGATCCGCGGTTCATCCCGAGGAGACTCGTCACCATGCAGCATCCCGCACTCACTCCCGGCCGTGTCGCGGTCGTCACCGGGGCCGCGAGCGGCATCGGCCTCGCCGCCGCCGAGCGCTTTGCGGCCTTGGGCCTCAAGCTGTGCCTGGCGGACGTCGACACGGCGGCGCTCGACACGGCCGTGGCTGCGCTCTCAAACCGGACCGAGGTTATCGGCGTAACGACCGACGTGAGCCGGCTGGAGGACGTCGAGCGCCTGAGGGAGCGCGCCTATGCGCGGTTCGGCGAGGTCGGCGTGCTGATGAACAACGCCGGGCGCGAGGGCGGCGGCGCGCTGTCTGCGCCAACCGCGCGCTGGCACGAGATCATCGGAACCAACCTGTGGGGCGTCGTGCACGGCGTGCAGGCGTTCACTCCGGCCATGACGGCGCAGGGCACGCCGTGCGCCATCATCAGCACCGGGTCGAAGCAGGGCATCACCTGCCCGCCGGGCGACACGGCCTATAACGTGTCGAAGGCGGGCATCAAGGTCGTGACCGAGGCGCTAGCGCACGACCTGCGCAACATGGAGGGATGCCGGGTCACGGCGCACCTGCTGGTGCCGGGCTTTACCTTTACCGGCTTTACCCGGGTCCGTACGGCGGAGAAGCCGGCAGGCGCGTGGACGCCCGAGCAGGTCATCGACGTGCTGCTCGACGGCATGGCGCGCGGGCGGTTCTACATCCTGTGCGGCGATAACGACGTGACGCGCGCGATGGACGACAAGCGCATCCTGTGGGCCGCGCAGGACGTCATCCAGGACCGCCCGCCGCTGTCGCGCTGGCATCCCGATTGGAAGGACGCTTTTGCGAAGTTCATGGCGGAGTAGGGGCGCCGGTTCAGAGCAGCTTCTCGGCCAGCTTCGCCTTCAGTTCCCGCACCCGTTCGCCGAGGCTACGCCGCCGCCAGCTCGCGAGATCGATCGTCTTCGACGCCGCAACGTCGGCCTGGAACACCGCCTCCATCTGCCCGCCGAACTCGCCGCCCAGGATTATCGCGTCGATCTCGTTGTTCCAGACCGTGCTGCGCCAGTCGAGGTTGGACGAGCCGACCGCCGACCACGCGCCATCGATCACCGCCGTCTTGGCGTGCAGGATGCGACCCTGGAACTCGTGCAGCTTCACCCCGGCCTCCAGCAGGTCGCCATACTTCGCCCGCCCCGCGGCTACGGCGGCGTCGCTGGTGCTGCGGCCCGGCACGATCACCCGCACGTCCACGCCGCGCCGCGCCGCCGCCTCCAGCGCCCGGGTAAGGTCGGGCGTGGGTACGAAGAACCCGGTCGTGAAATGCACGGACGTCTGGGCCAGCGTGATAGCCGCAAGCAGCGTGCGATAGATCAGCGGCTTGCCATTCTCCGGCGCGCCGTCGATCGCCTGCACCAGCGTGCCGCCCTGGCCGGCAGCCGGCGCCGGCGGCGGGTCGGCGAGGGCAGGGCCTTTCTGCTGACGCCAGGTTTCCATGAAGAAACGCTCGAACTGCGCCACCACGGGACCCTCGATACGCACGTCGGTGTCGCGCCACGCCTCGTCTCGCGGGTTGGCCGGCTCGCTGCCGGGCGGGTTTTCATAGACCCGGCTAATGTTGACCCCGCCGGTGATCGCGACCTCGCCGTCAACGCACAGCAGCTTGCGGTGGTCGCGCGCGTTCACCTGCACCGGCACCCGGTCGTTGGGCTGCAGCGGGTTGTACTCCAGCACGCGGACCCCGCCCCGGCGCAGCCGGTCAAACAATGCGGCCGACGTGCCGGCGGCGCCCCAAGCGTCATAGATCAGGTTCACCTCTACCCCGCGCTGGCGCGCCGCCAGCAGGATGTCGGCGAACTCGCCGCCGGCTGCGTCGTCGAACTCGTAGCTTTCCATGTCGACCCGGGTGCGGGCGGACCGGATCGCCTCCGCCAGCGCTGCGAACGAGGCAGGGCCGTTGACCAGCAGGGTGACCCGGTTTCCCGCCAGGAACGGCGCATGGGCGAACCGCTCCCCCTGTTCGCGCATCAGTGCCAGGCTGTGCGCCGGGTCCGCGCCCGCTTTTGCGGCCAGCAGATCCGGGCTGACGTCGGGAGGCGGCTCGACGGCGCAGCCGGTCAGCAGCGCCAAGACAACAATGGCCTGCAGCGTCAAACAGCGTATGAAGCTCATGCCTCGATCGTAAGCTGGATTTGTGACTATTTTGAGACGATGACGCCCAGTGAGCGGTGCCGATCCAGGCCAACCGTAGGAACATTGCGTTTGAAAAGAAACGCGCTGCTAAAGCCCTCTCCCTCTGGGGAAGGGTTGGGTAAGGGTGGCTTCGCAAGGCGAAGATCACGAACAGCCAAGGGTTGCTGCCAAACGATCCCAGCAGCAGATACGACAGCCCGCCCAGGCTGAAGGCGATCACCATCGTCGGCTCCCGCCCGATTTGGTTGGACACCCAGCCGAAAAACGGCCGGGCCAACCCGTTTATGATGTTGTCCTCCACGAGCGCCGCCACGCCGCCGCTGGCCACGACCAGCTTCGGCCCGCGCCGCGGTCCCAGCATGTCCACCAGCCAGCCGCCAGCCGGCGTCAGCCAGGTCTCGAGCGCGATGAAAATGCTGAACGACCACTGAATCTCCGCGACCAGCCGCGCGCCAGGCGGATCGGCTGCACGAACAGGCCGCTATGTGTCTGTTTCGATTCCCATCCCAATGCCTCTAAGCGAGATCAGCAGCAATCGAAAGACGTAGGGCGGTCACGGTTTAGCTTGGCCGCGCCAGCTTAAATCCTCGTCAGGCGAGACGCCAAACCGATGTCATGGCATCAGGGAACGCCCTGTGCGTTCACCGGTTACAAACGGCCAGTTAAAAACGTATTGAGCGAGGGGACGCGCATGGACAAGAAATCAGCCGCGGTGGTCGCGATCGGCAGCGTGCTGGCTGCGGCGGCACTCGGCGCCCGGAATGGCCCGCAGCGGCCGATGACGGCGCTGTGGTATGCCAGCCTGCGTAAGCCCTCGTTCACGCCGCCCGGTCCTGTCGTCGGCGCGGCCTGGGGCGCGTTGGAGCTGCTGCTCGCGGGGGCCGGCTACCGGCTGCTGCAAGCACAGCGCACCGAGGCGCGGTCGGCCGCGGTTGGCTCTTGGGCTTTGACCTTGGTTGGACTCGCTGGCTATCCATGGCTGTTCTTCCGCCGCAAGCAGTTGGGTTCGAGCACGGTCGCCTCCGCTTCCATGCTCGCCGCAGCCCTCGGCACCGCCGCTGCCGCCCGCGAGGTGGACCGCCCGGCCGCTGCCATGACGCTGCCGCTTACGGTTTGGCTCGGGTTCGCGACCCTGCTCAGCGAAGAGCTTTGGCGCCGTAACTAGTCAGTCCCACCACTCAACCGCTGATGATGCCCTGGACCCTGGCGGCGAGGGCCGCCACCGCGAAGGGCTTGGTCATCACCTGCATGCCGTGCTCCATCCGGCCGTCGCCGACCGCCACGCTCTCGGCGTAGCCGGTCACGAACAGCACCTTCAGGCCGGGCCGGCGCTGCCGCGCGGCGTCCGCAAGTTGCCGGCCGTTCATGCCGCCGGGCAAACCGACATCCGTCAGCAAAAGGTCGATGCGGGTCCCCGAGTCCAGGATTTGCAGGCCGGACCGGCCATCGACGGCCTCCAGCACCGCATAGCCGAGGTCAGAAAGGACATCGACGACGATCATGCGCACGGCGGGCTCGTCCTCGACCACCAGCACGACCGCGCTCGCGCCGGCTTCCGGCAGCTCGGACGTGTCGCGGGCTTCCTGCTCGTCCGCCACCGCCCCAAGATGCCGGGGCAGGTAGATCGCCACCGTCGTACCCTGTTCCTCCTCGCTGCGCAGGCGCACGTGCCCGCCCGACTGCTGGACGAAGCCATAGATCATCGACAGTCCGAGCCCGGTGCCCTGGCCGATCGGCTTGGTCGTGAAAAAGGGATCGAAGGCGCGCGCGATTACGTCCGGCGGCATCCCCGTTCCGGTATCGGCGACGGACAGGGCCATATACTCGCCCGGCGGCACGCTCCGCGGCGGCCAGTCCTTCGGCGCCCCGCGCCGGTCGAGCAGCGCGGTGTTCGCGGTCTCGATCAGCAGGTGCCCGCCGTCCGGCATGGCGTCGCGCGCGTTGAGCACGAGGTTGAGCAGCGCGCTCTCGAGTTGGTGCGGATCGCACAGGGTCGGCCATGGCTCGGCGGCAAAGCTGGTTTCGAGCTGGATCGCCGGCCCGACCGTGCGTCGGAGCAGCTCCTCCATTCCGCCGACCAACTGGTTCACGTCCGTCGGCTTGGGGTCGAGCGTCTGCCGGCGCGAGAAGGCCAGCAGGCGATGGGTCAGCGCAGCCGCGCGGTTGGCCGAGGCCGTTGCCGTCTCGATGTAGCGGCCGAGCTCCGCCGTGCGGCCCTGGGTGATACGGGAGCGCATCAGCTCGAGGCTGCCGGAGATGCCGGTCAGCAGGTTGTTGAAGTCGTGCGCAAGCCCGCCGGTAAGCTGGCCCACCGCCTCCATCTTCTGCGACTGGCGCAGCGCCTGCTCGACCCATTCGTGGTCCTCGGCCTCCGCGTCGAGCCGGATGTTAGGCCTCATCCGGAAACAAGTGCTCGGACTGGCGGCGTGTTTGGTTGCATGATGTAGTTCCATTCGCCGTGGAAGGCGTCGCGGCTGATGTTGAGGCCGTCCATTTCTCGATCAGACACGACGAT
>JAABUM010000910.1_pt1 | contig 47618 bp, 29 predicted proteins | sample 5559161 | NCBI WGS metagenome assembly JAABUM01 (sample SAMN10711868, study PRJNA513369) | rock metagenome | isolation source: Antarctica rocks | place: Antarctica: Victoria Land, Siegfried Peak nord
ACGACCTGAGCCGAATTCGCGACTACATCCAGACCAACCCGGCGCTGGGGTCATCATGCTTCATCGTAGAGGCGCATTGCTGTTCGCCCACCAATCCAAGCCCCCTCTAACGAGGGCGCATTGCAAGGCGCCCCTACGATAGCCGCGAGGGGCTCACCCACGGCGGGGCGCCTTCATCGTTGGGTTCATGGATGATGGGGATGCCTCATCGTAGGGGCGCATTGCAATGCGCCCTCGTTAGAGGACACGTCCATAGGCACGGCCTCGCCCAGTTCACCACGTCTTGTAGCCCAGAAACTTGCCGTTCATGGTGAGGACAACGCGGTCGCCTCTGGGGTCTTCCTGCTTCTCGACGTGCATCGAGAAGTCGATGGCGCTCATGATGCCCTCGCCGAACTTCTTCTGGATCACGTCCTTGAGCGGCAGGCCATAGACCTGGATGATCTCGTAGAAGCGATAGATCAACGGATCGGTCGGCACGATCGGGCCAAGGCCTTTGATTGGGTAGGTGGTGAGTTCATCAGCTAAGGAGTCGTCCAGGCCCAGGGCTGCGAGCAGGGCGCAGGCTTGCTCGAGCGTGGCGGTAGCCTGGCGGTAGCCTGGCGGTAGCCTGGCGGTAGCCTGGCGGTAGAAGAGCGCGGCGATCCACACTTCGTCGCAGCCCAGCACAGGCTCCAGGGCCTCGAACGAGAGATGCTTGGCTTTCTTGGCGGCCAGCAGAGTGCGTGTGATGTCGGGGATTTCAGTCATGGGGCACAATTTAGTGCGCGCGTGTTTCGGCCACGTGTGGCGGGCGTAAAATCAAGGCTGCAAGTACTTGCACCTCTACTTGCACCGCGCGCGCGTCCCGTCTTTGGCTCTGCGATGGACAGCTTTCCCTTCACCCTGCCCTTCATTCGCTGGGCCGATGTCTCAGTCATCCGCCCCTCCAGCGCGACTTCGCTGCGCCGCCTGTATGACCACGAGCTGGTCTATGTGCTCGGCGGGCGCGGGCGCATCACGATCGAGCGCACGGTTTACGAGGCGCGTGAGGATCAGCTGTTCTTGATTCCGCCGCGCGTGTGGCACTCGTTCGTCTCGGATGAAGAGCACCAGATGCCGCTGTTGGGCGTGCACTTCGACTGGGCCCCTCAGCACGATACCTTGGCCTTCCCGCTCTTTCGCGCCGCCGATGAGCCCGTCGAGCAGAGCCGCTTTCGCCGCTTCCAACCCGTTCCAGGCTGGAACTGGAGCACGCAGCCATTTCTGGATCTCAAGGCGCGGCCTCGGGCGCGGCGCCTGCTCGAAGAGATCGTGGGCGAATACAATCGCCACGATGAGCAGTCACTGCACACTGCAGGCGCGGCTCTGGCGATGCTGCTCGCTCTCTTGTCGCGCGAGGCGCAAGTGCTGGAGCGGCTGCAGAAAAACATCGGCATCGGCGCTGATGCCCTGCGGCGCATCGAGCGTGCGCGTGCCCTCCTCGAAGAGCCTCAAGTACTTGGCATCGAAGAGGTGGCGGCTCGCGTGGGCTGGAGCGGCGACCACATGAGGAAGATGTTCCGCAGCGCGGGGCTGAACGGCCCGGCTCAAGTGCAAATGGCGGCTCGCATGAAGCGAGCGCGCTCGATGCTGCGCGACGGCGATCTTCCAATAGCCCAGGTCGGGCGCGAGTGCGGCTTCGACGACTCCTCGCACTTCACGCGCACTTTCAAGAAGGACTTTGGGCTGACACCACGCCAGTTCCTCGCCATGGCCAAGAAAGCTTAGGCCGGAAATATCCTACTTCTGCCGCCAAAGTTCAATTCAAAGCCCAATTCACCGGGCCATAATGGGTTCATGGCTATACAAATAGAAGCGAGCAACCAACTGAGCAACACCCAACAATTCGAGCGCGACGGCTTTCTCGTCCTGCGCAGCCTACTCTCGCCCCAGGAAGCGGCTCAGATGCGCGAACACTTCATGGAGATCCGACGCCAGGCTTTAGATGAGCAGTCCGCACTTCGCAAGTACTACGAGCCCACCAGCGAGCAAGATTACCCAGGCGATGTGCTGAAGCAGTTCCCGCGCATTATGCACCCGCACCGCTTCGATGAGCCGAGCATGAAGATGATGCTCGACGCGCGCATCGAGTCGGCCTTGCGCGAGCTGTTTGGCGAGGAGCCTTTAGCTGCGCAGTCGATGTTCTACTTCAAGCCGCCGGGCGCGCGTGGGCAGGCGCTGCACCAGGACAACTTTTACCTCAAGGTCTCGCCAGGCACCTGCATCGCGGCCTGGCTCTCGCTCGATGAGGCCGATGCCGAAAACGGCACGCTGTTCGTCGTGCCTGGAAGCCACCGTGAAAAAGTGCTCTGCCCGCACGCCGCCGACTTGAGCAAGTCGTTCACGACCGAGGAAGTTGATGTTCCCCAGGGGCTGCAAGCGGTTGAAGTGAAGCTCGCGGCTGGCGATGTTTTGTTCTTCAACGGAAGCCTGATCCACGGCTCGTATCCCAACACTTCCTCAGATCGTTTCAGGCGTGCCTTCATCTGCCACTACGTCGGCGCGGGCACGACCGAGATGAACTCGGGCTACTACCCTCTGCTCACCTTCGACGGCCTGACGCTCACTCGCGGCGAGGCTCAAGGCGGCGGCCCGTGCGGAACTGAGGAATGGACGGCCTTCAAGAACGGCCTGCTGCAGCAACAGATCTACGACGAGAAGACCCTGGACTGGCTGCTGCAATCAGCTCGCGCCTGAACATCGGAAGCCAGGAGTTAGCAAAAGCGGCAAGTACTTGGGATCAAGTACTTGCCGCTTCGTGTTACTGATGCTCAGGCGCTCTTGGGCTTGAAGCGGAAAGCGTTGCGGATGTGGGCGTTGAAATACTTGCCGATGGACTCGCCCAACCCCTTACCCTTGTCCAGCCCCGCAGCGATTTCAGCCGGCACATCGAAGTATTCATACCCGCCCGAGTGCGTGAACTCGACCTCAAGTACTTGACGCTCTGAGTCATAGGAGTAGGAGCGCAGGGCAGTCGAGTCCAAGGGGTCGCGCTCGGGGCGCAAGAGTGGGAACAGGATCACCTCGCGGATTGAGGTCGAGCCGGTGAGCAGCATCACCAGGCGGTCGATGCCGATGCCCAGGCCTCCTGTTGGCGGCAGGCCGTATTGCAGGGCGCGCACGTAATCGGCGTCATAGGACTGGGCTTCTTCGTCGCCTCCGGCTTTGGCTGCGGCCTGGGAGCGGAAGCGCTGCTCCTGATCCAGAGGATCGTTCAGCTCGGAGAAGGCGTTGCCGATCTCCTGGCCCGCGATGAACAGCTCGAAGCGGTAGGTGAAGCGGGGATCGTCCTCGCGCCTCTTGGCCAGGGGCGAAACCTCGATCGGGTAATCCATTACAAAGGTCGGCTCGATCAGCGTCTTCTCGATGTGAGTCTCGAAGGCCTCGACCAAGTCCGGGCCGCCTGGGATGTCAAGCCCGATCTTCTCGCGCACCAGCTCGCGCATCGTCGCGCGGCGAAAAGGCTTATCGAGCGAGAATGAGTGCTCACCGAACTGACACTCGCCTGTTCCGTTGACGCGAGCCGCAATGTGGCGCAGCATCTCCTCGGTCAAGTCCATCATGTCGTTGTAGTCGGCGTAGGCCTGATACAGCTCCATCATGGTGAACTCGGGGTTGTGGCGTGTGTCGATGCCTTCGTTGCGGAAGTTGCGGTTGATCTCATAAACGCGCTCCAAGCCTCCAACCACCAGCCGCTTGAGATACAGCTCGGGCGCGATTCTGAGATAAAGATCAATGCCCAGAGCGTTGTGGTGCGTGATGAAGGGGCGCGCGTTGGCTCCTCCGGCGATGGCCTGCATCATCGGCGTCTCGACTTCCAGGAAGCCGCGCGCGTCCAGGAACTCGCGCATGGCGCGCACGGTGTAGGTGCGCTTGCGGAACAGCTCGACGACATCGGGGTTGCCGATCAGGTCGGCGTAGCGCTGGCGGTAGCGCGTCTCGACATCCGCGAGGCCGTGGAATTTCTCGGGCGGCGGCTGGATAGAAGTCGCGAGCAGAGTCCACTCCAGTACCAGAACCGAGACTTCGCCGCGCTTGGTCTTGAAGACTTCGCCGCGCGCTCCAATGATGTCGCCCAGCTCCAGCCCAGTGAACTCCTTCATCTTCTCCTCGCCGAGCTTGTCGATCTGGGCCACGAGCTGGATCTTGCCCTGGTCGTCCCACAGGTCCGCGAAGCCGATCTTGCCCTGCCCTCGCCTCGACTTGATGCGGCCTGCGACGTGGACTTCGCGTCCGTCCATGCTCTCGAAGTTTGAGGTGATGTCGAGCGACAAGTGCGTGCGATCGAAGCGCGTCTGCGCGTAAGGGTCGCGCCCATCTTTCTGGAGCGCGAGCAGGCGCTCGCGGCGCAAGGTGACGACTTCGTTCTCGTCCGGCTGATTGGGCTGTGGTTCGGGATGCTCGGGATTCATGGGGGCACAGTGTAGGGATTTGACTCTTGGTTCCTGCAAGTACTTGAGGCCTCAAACGCAAAAGCACACGGCCAATTGGCCGTGTGCTTGAGGTGAGAGGAGCTTAGCGGCCTCGGAAGCCGCGTATGATGTCGCGCGCGCCTCTGGCTCCACGCGAGGCGTCGTATAGCAGATACATCTTGGAGCCGCGGCCCGCGAAGACCAGCGGCACGGTGCCCAGGTTCGGCACGGGCACCCTCATGACCACGCCGCTCACATCGCCAAAGCCTCCGGCGCTCGCGGTCGGGACGGGGGCGCCGTTGCCGCGCGCGGCCATTGCCCGGTTCATTCTGTTGATGAGAGCGGGCGTAAAAATGGCTCCGGCGTTCATGCCGTTGGGCATTTGCATGAAGCCGAAGGCCACCATTCGCGCCTTGGGATCGTGGGTGTCCGCAGCGGTCAGGGCGCCAGGCCCGAAGAGATCCACCTTCACTTGCTGCGGCCCTGTGGCTCCGGCACGATTCTGAGGCACGTCATACGACTGCGTGAAGTGCGTCCAGCCCGGAGGCAAAATCGTGCTCGAAGCGCCATCGGCCAGCAGCACGCGCTGCGCCTTGCCCCTGTTCACCATGGCCTTGAGCCCGTCCTGCGGCAAAGAGAAGCCACCGAAGGGACTCGGCCCAGCCGCAGAGGGAGGAGGCACCGGCGTGGGCAGAGGATGCCCCGTGATGCCCAACAGAGGCGACTCCATCGGGTAGTTGGAGCGCTTGTAGCCCGCTTCCTCAGCCGCAGCCGCCGAGGGGAAGCCGATCACGATGCCCGGCGACTGGCGCAGCATTTCGGGTGCCCAGGCCGGGTAGTAATAGCTGTCGGTCTCGGTCGAGACGACTTTCCAGGTGCCGCCCATCAGCTTGTAGCGGTCATCGCCCAGATAGTGGCGAATCCAGTTGGGCGGCGGGTTGTACTTGAGGCGGGCCGCCTCGCGCACCGAAGGCGAGGCCGCGTCGCCCCATACCTGAGAGGCGCTTGTTACCATCACCACTGCGGCGGCCACGCTCAGGGCCGCCCCGACAATCCACGTGCGCATGGTTTCTCCTTCCTCTCCTCAAGCCCTCAGGTACTTACACCGCCACTGACCTCGCAGCTCAACCGATCTCAACGACCCTGCGCCGAGCCCGGATACCCCGAGCCCGAGCCGGGATAGCTGGAGCCCGCGCCCGGATACCCTGAGCCCGAAGAAGCGCCGGGATAGCCGCCCGAGGAACCCGAGCCGTAGCCTCCCCCAGAGACGTTGGCCGTCACGATGGCGCGCGGCGGGCCGCCGACTGACGTGGGCACCGTCCCTTCGCCCAGGGCCGCGAGCAGGATCTGGCCCATGGTGGGCTGCAAGTACTTGCGCGTGTCGGGGCGCGAGTTGATGACGCCGCGCACCCTGAGCATATACACGTAGGTGCGGCGGAATTCCTGCGGCGAGATCTGGCCCGCGTACAGGAACTCGGCATAGTGCGAGGCTTCCGCGCGCGGCGCCATGCTCGCGATGTTGGCCAGCTCCAGGCCGGGCGCAGGCTTGGAAACGGGATCGGGACGGTAGCCCGCGATCAGGGCATCCTGCCAACTCGCGAAGCCCAGCACGCGATTGTGGCGAGCCTGGCTCCCAGGCGGCTTGCGCGCCACGATGCTCAGGAAGCGCGGCGAATCGGGCCTGTAATAGTAGTGGACGGGGTAGTAAGCGTTGTCATCCTCCACGGTCACGAACTTCCACAGGCCCGAGGTCAGCTTGTAGCGATCATCGGGCAGATAGTAGCTCAAGTACCCAACTGGAGGCTTTCTGTATTTGTTCGCGATCAGCTGGGTGCGCGTCCGGCGCGAATAGCGAGCCAACTGCTTCTGCGACATCCTCGAAGCCCTTGAGCCGCTGCCACGAGGGTTGCGCCCCGTGCCGCGAGCGCGCGTCGGGTGCGAGCGCAGGTCGTCAATAAAGCCGCCTCCAGTTTCCTTGCCCCAGTGCAGAGGCTCCTTCCTGGGAAAAACCGGAGCCGCCGCGCCGCCTTGCCCGCTTGGATCGGGAAAAGCAGGCCCAACGCCCGCTCCCGCACCGCCTGAAGAGCCTGGATAGCCCGCAGCACCCGAACCTGAGGAGCCTGGATAACCCCCGGGCGAGCCGGAACCTGCGCCCATGGCGCTTGGAGGCGGCATACCAGGCGAGCCTGCGTTGCGGGCGGGAGCGCCGCCACTCCCGTTGCCGTAGGGATCATCCATGAGCCCCTGGTTGGCCGCGTTGCCGCCGCCGATGTAGGGATTAGCGCCCAGCCGCTTGGCATCGCGAGCCGCGCGCGAGCCCACGGCCAGCGTGCCGGATGAGCTTGTTCCGTTCATCGAACTGGAAATCGCGCCCGCAGCTCCAACATCGCCCATCGTCTGAGCCTGAAGCCGCAACCCGCCCGCGATCGTCGCCACCGCCACCACAGGCACAAGAAAAATTCGCCCTTGCATAGTCACCTCGGAAACTGCCGCTATTTTAACAGAGCCGCGCCCATCCAGTTTTGAGTTCCTCAAGGCCCCAAGTACTTGGAGGCGTCGCGGAATTTTGATGCGGTTCTTGCGTGCGACGGGTTCTTGTAGGGGCATGGCGCGTTGCTATGCGCCCCTACAAAGGGGCCTGCACCTTGCAATCTTGAAGCGCCGCTTGGCCCGAACTCAACTACTCGCCGGTTGCCGCGCCCGCGCCGCCCATGGCCTGGCCCAGCATATCGGCCAGGCTGGGAGGCGTGCCTCCAGTAATGTCCTCGTCGCCGTGAACGCCCTGGATCCAGCGCTCATACAGGGCTTCGATGTCGCTCGCCTTGCCCGGCTCGGCTCGCTTGAACTCGTCGATCAGGGCGCCCGCGTTGGACAGGCGACCGTCGTAATCGGCGAAGTACGCGTTCAGGGCCGCAAAGAACGCCCCGTCGCCCATCAGCTCGCGCAGGTGAGCGTAGAACAGAGCGCCCTTGCCATACACCAGCCCGCCGTATTGCAGGTTGCTGACGTAATCCGAAGTGCGCTTGTCGGCGCGGTCGTCCGGCGTGCCCAGCATACGGGCCATGGCGTAAGCCGTCTTGAGGTGCGCTTCCATCATCTGGGCCGAGCGCGCCCTGTTGTAGCGATCCTCGAAATACAGCATGGAGCTCCAGTTGGTCAGGCTCTCGTCCACCCAGGGCGCGCGCTGCGAATCGCTGCCCACGCCAATGGCCCACCACTGGTGAGCCGTCTCGTGCGCGATGGTCTCCTCGAACAGCGAGCCCATGATCGCGCTCTGCTGCTTGAGTAAGTCTCCTGCCAGACCCATTCCTGCCATTCCTGCGGGAGCATTGTCGCCCTGAGCAGTGGCGGCCTCTCCCGTGTTGGCACCGGCCTGAGCACTCGTCTGAGCCTTGGCCTGGGTGCCTCCGCCCTCACCGTAGGCTTCTTTTTCCAGGTCGCCCAGCAGCCCGTTGAGCTTGTTGTCGCCCCCGACTCCGCCGGCCATGCCCGTCATGGCGCTCAGCTGAGCTTGAAGATCGCCATACAAAGCCGAGGCTATGGCGGTCATGCCCGAATATTCCATGCCGCCCGCTCCTGCTCGCAGCGGGCCTTCGACAACGGCGAAGCGATCGTAGGCATAAGGCCCGAAGCGGCGCGCGTAAATCTGCAGCGCCCGCCCCGCGATGTCGATGACCTGAGCCGATTTGGACGCGTGCGCCCTCGTCGTGAAGGCCTCGACATCCACGTTCTTGCCGCCCACATCGAAGCTCCTGCCCGTACGCACGAACGAGTCCGAGGCCAGAATCGGGAAGTCGCGCACGCCGCTGGCCTTCCAGGTTCGCGCGTTGCCCGCGCCTCCCTCCTGGCCCGGAGCGGCCACAAGTACTTGGGGCGGCGCTTCAACAGAAACCGAGTAGTCGCTCTGCACGGCGTAGGAAACATCGCCCAGGCCGTGGGGCGCCTCGTCGATCCAGTGTCGAGGGGTGCGCACCGCCAGCGTGGGATACCAGAACGCGCCCAGGCTCAGCACCCCGTTGCCAAAGGCATACAAGCCGAAGTCCGTGTTCTCCTCGCGCTTGGGCGTCGCCGGAGCAGCGCCGCCTCCACCCAGAGCACCGCCCAGCAAGCCACTCAGATCGGCGCCAGCGCCGCCCATCAGATCTGAAATCCCATCCGAAGGCGGCAGGCGCGGAATCACGCCATGCCAATCGAAGTGCAAGACGAAGGTGCTCAACTGAGCTTGAGGTAAAGCGACGTGCAGCACAGCTCCATCCACCTTCCAGGGCACGGGGGTGTTGTTCAGAGCAACGTTGTCGATAGCGATGTTGGCGTGTGAGGAGTCCGCTCCTCCCACGCCTCCAGCGTTGGCAAAGACAAAGAAAACGGCATCGCGCAACGATTCCCCGGCGCGCACGGGAACAGAAATATCGCCAGAGGCGCGAAACGAAAGCAGCTTCCAATCGAGCTTGAGAGCCATGTCGTAACGAGGCCGCCCCGCATCCTGAACAGGCTCAGCGCTCCCGCGCCTGTTGATGGGGTTAAGAGCAACTTCCATCGGCACAGCCGAAGCCTCAGTTGAAGGCAGCAGAGTGGACAGGATGGGCGCCTGGCGCGTTCGGGCCGCGATCATCAGCGGAGCCGCGCCCACGCCAGCAACGCACAGAAACAGCAGAGAGACAGCAAAGGCACGGCTTTTCTTCATAGCAACACGCAACAGCGACACGCAAGTACTTGAGGCGGCCCGGACGCTTCAATTTCCGGGTACAGTTTGCTCCCGCATCCTTGAGAACAAACATAGGCTCTTCTTGGACGCGCCTTTGCCCAACGAGCGCCCGCATTTTCAAGGAGCAACAATGGCAATAGGCGGCATTCTCTTCGACATGGACGGCACTCTGCTCGACTCGAACTCACTGCACGTGCGGGCCTGGCAGCAGGCTTTCAAGGCCCAGGGCCACAACATCCCTCCCGCGCGCATAGGAGCCGAGATCGGCAAGGGCGGCGATAATCTTCTGCCCGCGATTCTGGGCCCTGTCTCTCAAGAGCGTGAGGAGGAGCTCAAGGACGCTTACACCCAGGTCTTCAACAAGCTCATCGCCAGCGAGCGCGTCGAAGTCATTGCGGGCTCGCGCGAGCTGATCGCCCAGCTCAAGAAGCGTGGGCTGATTGTGGCCCTGGCCTCATCAAGCAAGAGCGATATGCTCGAAAAGTTCGAGAAGGCCTCGGGCTGGAAGTTCAGGGACGAGTTCGACGCCCTCATCACCTCAGACGACGCCAAAAGCTCCAAGCCGGACCCCGACATCGTGCACGCTGCTCTGGACAAGCTGGGCCTCTCGCCCGCGCAGTGCGCCCTGATCGAAGACACGCCCTTCGATGCTCTGTCGGCTCGCTCGGGCGGTGTGGTGAGCCTGGGCGTGCTGTCGAGCGGCTTGGGCTTCGAGGAGAAAGAGCTGCGCGCAGCCGGCGCGCGCCGCGTCTGGAAAAATTGCGCGGCCATCTTGGACGATCTGGACGAGATGCTTCAGCTCGCCTCGCCTCAAAAGATCGTGCTGACGCTGCAAGTACTTGAGGGCTTGATGGACGAGGCTCTGGAGCAGGCGCGCGCGGGCATGAAGGCTGGCGAAGCTCCCATAGGCGCGGTTCTGGCCGATGGCGACGGCATGATTTTGGCGCGAGGCTTCAACGAGATGAACAGCACCCAGAGCAAGATCGCGCACGCCGAGATGGTGTGCTTCGAGCGCGCTGCGGGCAAGGTTCCGCTTGATGCGCGCGACCTGATCCTGGTCTCGACCCTGGAGCCCTGCGTGATGTGTACGGGAGCCGCCATGGAAGCCGCCGTCGAAACCGTGGTGTGGGCTCTGGAAGCGCCCTTCGACTCGGGCACGCGCCGCATCCAAGCGCCCGTCTCGCCCGAAAGCCAGATGCCGCGCCTGGTCGGGAACATCAAGCGCGGGGAATCGCGCGCCCTGTTCCAAGAATGGCTCAGAGCCAACAAGGACAGCAAGCAGAAGGCCTTCATCGAGCAGTTGCTGCAGGGAACCCAGGAACAGAAGTGACCGATGGGTTCACGAGACGCACGGCATTAAAGTGCGAGGGCTGTAAGAATCCTGATGGCCCTTTGTGATCATTGTAGAGGTGCATTGCTGCTTTTTGAGTTTCTAATCCGCAGGTGCCGAGCGTCGTAGGGGCATGGAAGGAGCGAGGCTTCAAGATCGGAGACTCGCAAGTACTTGAGGCTTCAAGGCAGCTCGAACTCTTGACCTTCTTCCATTACCTCGTCGCCGTGGAAGAAGTAGAGCCAGGCCAGCCGCGCCCCGAAATCCACCAGCCACACGCCGCCCTCGACTCCACTCTCGCGCCTGTCGCCGACCTTGCCCGCGTTCAGGTTGGTTAAAGGCTTAGTCGGGTTGCCAAAGCGCTTAATCATGCGGGTGTGGGTGTGGCCGTTGAGCATCCAGCGGAAGCGGTTTGAAGCGAGGATGTCTTGCAGGGGCTGGTTGGATTCCAGAGCGTAGCCGTAGTCATCGGGCTTGAGGAAGCGCATGAAGTCGCCTCCCACGCCGTGGCAGAGCAGAAGACGGCCCGAAGGCGTCTCGAACTGGCGCATCAGGGGCAAAGCCTCCAGCCACGAGCGGCCCTCAGCATCCAGAGCATCAGTCGGGTGCGAGTCTTCCCAGTCGCGATACAGACCACGCAGAAACCAGTCGTCGTGGTTGCCGCGCACGGCCAGCACCTCAAACTCGCGCAGCAAATCCACGCAGGCTTGCAGATCGCCCGGCCCATCGGCCACATCACCCACGGCCAGAATCTGCGTGGCTCGTTGCGCTCTGAAGAAGCTCAAGGCCGAGCGCAGCCGAGCATCCTCGCCGTGAATGTCGCCCACAACACCGATTTTCATGGTTGAAGTTGCAGCTTTGGATCAGAACCTTCCGCAAGTACTTGCAGGGCACGACTTTCGGTGCGATCTAGCATCGAGCCGCCAGCCTCGGGCGCGCCGCTCCACGAGGACGCGTCCAGCACCAGGCGGCGCGGCTTCTCTGCATTTGGGCTCGCGAGTTGGTTCAGGCTCAGCGAGAAGAGGACGCTGCGGGCCTGGGAGTGCGCCTCGATTTGAGTTCCCGAGCGGGCTTCGCGGGCCGTGCGTTGGCCGCCTCTGAAGTCGAAGCGCCAGGCCCGGACGCGGCCATCCTCAAAGATGCCCTTGATGTTGAGAGCGTACAGCACGCTCGGCTCTGCGGGCGCGGCCAGCCCAACTTCAACGCTCAGGCTTTGAGCCGAGGCACGAACCTGCACCCGGCGGACATCGGCTTCAGGGTGCTGCGCCAGAGCCCAGGATTCCTGGCTCTCGTCGCCCCAGGAGCCTTGAGACACGAAGTCGGGCGTCTGGCCCAGCGGTTCGTTGCGCCTCACGAAGGCGCGCAGGAAGTTGGGCGTCCATACCAGCTGGCTCACGTATTCTTCCAGAGCCTTGCCCTTAGCCTTGAGCTCACCACCTGAAAGCTCGAAGTCGCGCCACAAAGTGCCCGAAGCTCCTGAGTTCAGCAAAGCCGAGGGGACGTTGAGGCGCGCCTGGGGGTGTAGGCCGTGCGGCAGGGGGAACAGCCCGTGGTGGATGACAAAGCCATCGTGCTCAATGGAAGGCAGGTTAGGCCGTCGCTGGGCAAGTACTTGCAGAGCCAGGCGCGCGAAGGCATCGGCGCTCCAGTGGTCGGGGTGAGCATCAGCGCCGTGAGTGGAGAGCACGCGCGTGGGGCGGAATAGCTCGAGCTGAGCTTCCAGATCGCGCAGCAAGTTGGCGCCCCTGAACTCTGAGCCCACGCCCGGCGCGTTCTGATAAGGCACCCGAGAGAGCTTGGTGAAGCGCGAGAGAATGGGGCTGGCGCTGTTCCACTGATCCCACAGGGTTTGCAAATCGCCATCAGGGTAGCCCAGGAAAGCGACCTGAGCGGGCTCAACACCCAGCTTGGCCAGGGCGCGCAGGGCCTCGCGCTGGCGCACCTGAGCCGACTCGACAAACGAGAAGCGCCGCCCGTGCCAGAAGTTGAGCGCCAAAATAGTCGAGCCCGAGCCATCGCCATTGGTGAGGAAGACCACGCGCGTGGGAATCTTGTGCGCGCTGAGGAAAGCCAGCAGGCCTCCAGCGCCCAGGGTCTCGTCATCCAGGTGAGGCGAGACCAGCAACACGCGCTCGTCCCTGCGCTCGCCCTTGCGAGCCCGGCCCACTTCAAAAGCAGGCCGCGTTCGGTTCAAGGCCGCCTCATCAGCCTGGATGCGCCCCCACAGCCAGCGCGTGGGCGCAACCAGGCGCCAGGCCAGCAGCACAGCCAGCAGAGCCAGCACTCGCCCGCGCCCAAACCTGCGCGGTTTCAAAGCGGCGGAAGTGGAAGAGGGCGGGCGGGCGCGGCGGGAGAAGATCATCGCAAGAGGTAAAGAGGGCCAAGTGTGCCTCAAGAGCGCGTGCAAATTGTGACGGCTCAGGGCGTGTGCGAAACTTTGGGCGCGAGAAGAAGGAAGAGCGGGCTGTGCACCTGCGCTGTGGCTGCGCTGCGGCTGCAAGTACTTGTTGCAGCAGGCGCAAGACGTGCGACTTCATCGACTACTTCTCGTGCGAACCAGGTTCAAAATCTCGGCGTCACGCCCGCTCTTCATGGTTCTTTTCGCAGCTCTCCATTGCTCTCTTGCCCGCTCCAAAGCCGTCCTCGATGACCCAACCGCCCCAATCTTCTTCCACGCCCGACGCGCCTTTAGCTGACGACGCTTCCCCACGCGCCTCCGCAAAGCCACGGGGAGCGCTGAGGCGTGTGCACAGGCTGCGTGCGCTGCGTGGCCTGCGCGCCCGTGACGTGGGCGCTTCGGGCCGCGTGGCCGTGGGGCCTGCGCGCCGTGGCCTCAACAGGGGCAAGGGGCCTCTTGGCTTGTGGATTCTGTCGCCCTTGGTGATGCTGGCCTTGATTTACATCGTGGCCTCGCGCTGGGTGGCTCAGGCCGTGGACGTGGAAGGGCTGGCGCGGCGCGAGATCATCCCTCAGCTCGAAAGGCAGCTGGGCAAGCGCATCGAGGTCGGACGCATCGAGAGCGATTTCAGCGGGCTCACTCCGCGCGTCACGCTGCACCAAATCGTGATAGGACGCGATGCCCGCTCGCCTCTGGGCGCTCTGTTCCAGGCTCGCTGGGCCACGCTTTCGCTGGACGCCTGGGGCCTCATTTCCCACCGCTCCACCGCCATAGGCTCGATTCGCGAGTTGCACCTGGAAGCGCCTCAGCTCGATGTGCAGCGAGGCCAAGATGGTCGTTGGAACCTGCTCGAACTGGTCAAGCATCGGCCCAAGACAACGGGCGAGAGGCCCGTCTTCACGTGGAGCATCGCGAATGGGCGCGTCTTCCTCACCGATCGCACCCGAGTTCGAGGCGGCAAGTACTTGCAGGCCGACGCGCGTGCCCTGAACGCTCAGGGCCGCGTCAACGGCGCGCGGCCCCTGGATTTCCAGAGCACCTCGCAGCTTGTCCTGCTGCCCTCGACCTCCCCGAGCGGCTTGCAGGCCAGCGGCGAAGTGGATGCTCTGGCGCGCTGGGGCATCGCCGATGTGGACGTCTCGGGCCTGCCTCTGTCCACCCTGGCGCTGTGGGGCCTGGAGCCCGCCCAGGCGCGCGACATCACTTTGCGCAGCGGCACGGCGCACTTGCAGGCGCGCATCGGCTACGACCCCTCCCAGGGAGCCGGACGCACTCTGCTGGCCCAGGGCCAGGCCCGATTGCAAGACGTGGATCTTTCGCTGCGCCCGGCTCAATACAAGGGTCAGGAAGTGCGCGTCGAGTCGGGAGCGGCGGCCCTGGCCTTCAGCAGCAACGCGCTCGAAGTGCGCAGCGCCAGCGCCCGCATTCTGAACACTCCGCTGAACTTAAACGGAGCACTGTCGTGGCCCACAAGTACTTCGGGCGCACAGATGCTGCGCGGCGTGGCGATGGACGTGAGCGCCCAGAGCGGCTCGTGGGACATCGAGAGGCTGAGGGCCTTCCTGCCGCCCGCCGTGCGCCAGCAACTGGATCTCAACGCCGTCAAAACAGGCGCGCTGTGGAACGGAAGCCTGCGCGTGCGCGGCGGCCCGGACAACGCTCGCTTGACCGGACTCTTCGGCCTGCCTTCTGGAAGCGCCGCCAGCAAGAGCTGGAGCGCGTCCTGGCAGCCCGCCAGAACCAGCTTCGATGTGCGCGTTCGCAGCCGAGGCAACGTGGTGCGCTCGCTGCGAGGGCGCGTTGAGCTGAGCACCCCGAGCCTGCAAGCCCGCCTCGCACCTTCAGGCACCCCAGCAGGCGCCCCGAATCGTGCGGATGAGGCGCGAGTGGAAGGGGCACGCACTCAAGTTCAGTTCGCCTGGCGCGATGTATCGCCTGGTGCCTCAAGCGGCCCTTGGCAGCTGAGCGCAACGGGCACCGTGGCGGGCCAGGCGGCGCGAGGTCAGAGCGCGGGCAACTCCTTCCAGGCAGCTTCAACCCAGGCGGCCTGGAACGTGGCGGCGTCGGGCGCCGGGAGCAACTTCGACCTGAGCCGCTTGATCTGGAGCGGCTCGCTGCAGGCTCAGGGGCAGGCTGCGCGCGCTTCATTGGCTTCCTCATCAGCGCGTGCTCAGGGCCGAGCGGGGGCGTGGGCGGTGCGATTGGAGGCTCCCTCTCACGGCGGAAGCCAGGCCTTGAGCCCGGCTCGCGTGGCGCTGTGGGCGCGCGATTGGGCGGCCACGAGCGGCACTTCTTCGGCTCAGGGCAGCAGCTTGCGCGGCGAGATTAAAGCGCAGCCCAACTCCGCGCCCCAGGTGCGGCTCGGAGTACGCGGATCTCAGGTCAGCAATGCTTCGTGGGGCCAGGCCAGCCTGCGCGCTTTGAACTTGCAGCTCGATTCTCCGGGCGGCTCTGGCCGTAATCAGAGCAATGGGAATGGGCTTCAGCAGATCGTTAGTGAGTTGAGCAATTGGTCGCGGCAGCGGTGGCGTGGCGCGCTGTCGTGGCAGGAGCTAAGCGGAGCCCAGGTGCAGTGGAAGCGCGTGGCTCCCGCCCTGGCCGCGCTGCAGTCTTCGGGTCGCGTGGACGGCGCGATTTCCTTTCCCGCGCTCGATGGCCCGGCTCTCCGACGCGCTCTGGATCAGATGAGCGCTCAAGCGGGCCGGAGTCAAGCAGCCAGCCCTCAAGTACTTGCGCGGGCTCTGGCGCAGGCCGCGCCGGGCGCGCGCGGCGAGTTGCAGGTGCGCGACGCCATTGTCAGCGGCGTGCCCTTGAGCCGGGCCGGTGCGAGCTGGACCTTGGGCGCGGGGACGGGCGCGGCTGGCGACGGCATCGGCACCTTCCGCTTTGCTTCTTCGCTGGACGCTCGCACGCTGGCGCAGGTGCTGGACTCTCCTGAGCTGCGCTCGCGGCTGGGGCGAGATGTTGGCCTGCTGGAAGTGGCGCGAGGTGTGGCCGGCTCCAATGCTTCGGCTCCTCTGAGCCTGCGCGGAGCCGTGGACGTGGCGCGCCTGGCGAGCGGAGATTGGAGGCACGCGGGCAGCTTCGAGGCGAGCACGCCACGCCTGGCTCTGGATGCCGCGCGCCTCAATCCCTGGCTGGCCTCGGCTCGCGGGCGCGAACTCAGCCGCGCGATGAGCCGAGGCGCGGCCACCATCCAAAGCGTGTCTGGCCTGGCGCAGACGCGGTTTTCGGTGCGCTCGCGGCCCGGCGCTCTGGATGCTGTGGGCGTGGCCTGGGAGTTGTCACTGCCCCAAGCCCGCGTGCAGGCCGCCCTTTCGCCCGATGCTCTGGCTTCAGCTCCGGGCGCGTCGAGCACTGGGAAGCCTGTTCCGGCTCAGGTGGAAGTGGCTCAGGTCTTAGTGCGAGGCGGCGGCACGCTGCGCTTAAGCCATCCCTTAGCTGAGGCCAGCCCAACAATTGCGAGCGGCCTTGGCACGGTGCGCTTCGAGGGCGTGGTCGGGGCCAGCGCAGGGCGTGCGGCTCTGTTCACGCCTGTCAACACGGGCGCTTCTCCATCGGTTCTTTCCAGCCTGAACGGAGCCCGCTTGCAAAATGTGCGCGCCACGGCTCAGCTTGGTTTCGCGGTTGACACGAGTCGGGGCTCAGGATCAGGCAGCGCGCCTTTGGCGAGCGCGCCTTCGTGGAAGGCTCAGCTGGAAGTAGGCGGCGCTTCGTTGCCTTTGCCTGCAACGCTGCGCTCGGTTGCGGCGCGTGGAAGGGCGCCCGCGTCTTCGCTGGAAGTCGGGCAGGTGCGGCTGGCCTTGAGCAGTGCCGGGAGCGCGGCTGGGGGCGAAGCTGTGGCGATTGTGCCTCGCATTTCGGCGCGCTTGGCTGGAGGGCGAGCCGACGGATCGCTACGCTTCAACCGCGATGGAAGCCTGAGCGCACAGCTTCTGGCCTCGGATCTGGATGCTTCGGCTCTGGCTCGCACCGTGGGGCTGATGGGCGTTTCGGCGAGCCCTGCAAGTACTTGGGGTTTGAGCGGGCGGGCCTGGTCAAGCCTGAAGATCGAGGGCAAGTGGCCGCGCTTTGTGGTGAGCACGCAGAGCCGCTACCTCAACGGAAGCGTGCAAGTGCCCGCAGCGGGAGCCTGGCCCGTTGATCTGGCGCGCCTGTCGGTGTCTGTGCCCGTGGATGCCTCGCGCATCGAGTGGGCCAGGCTCAACCCCAATGATGCTCGCACCTGGCGCGGCCTGGGCGATCTGCAGATCAGCGAGGCCACGCTGTGGTCGCACGGCGCGCGCGCGGCCTTCACGGGCGCGATCAGGCGAGCTCAATTCCCAGCCTTAGCGATCGCGAGCCCGATCAGCTGGAGCCAGGCGTGGGCGGTGCAAGGCCAGGCCACCTTGAACGAGCTGCCCTTGCGCGAGGCGAGGCGTGTGCCAGCTCTAAGCCAACTGTGGCGCGACGCCGATGTCGAGGGCGCGCTTTCGGCCAGCCTGAACCTCAGCGGCGCTCTGGCTCAGCTCCAGGTGAAGGGGCCACTTTCGCTCAAGCTGGCGAGTGCTCTGGGCTTGCGCGGCGACGCCATCGAAGCGCCCTTGGAGGCCGTGCTCGATCTTCAAGAGCCGCGCGCCTCAAGGCTTCAGGTGACGGGCTTGCGCGGGATGATCGAGAACGCGCCCTTTGGCGGCTCGCTTGCGCTGGACGGAGCGCGCAACACCTGGAGCCTGCGCGCCCAGACGCGCGACCTGCCGTCGGCTCGCCTGCTGCAAGGCGCTTCAAGGCTGCCCGCAAGTACTTACAGCACAGGCGCGGCTGCAGGAGCTTCGAGGACAAATGCAGTTCTCAGCCAGCTGCGTTCTGCGCCTGTGCGCGGCAGGATTTCGGCGGACGTGGCTCTTGCGGGCACGCTGTTCAACGCGCGAGGCGAGCTGTCGCCGCGTCCCAGGAGCGGAACAGCGTCCATTGAAACGGGAGAGTTGCGCTGGAGGGCGCGCAACGTGGGCTCGCTCACGGCTGACATCGCGCTGGACAAGCGAGTGCTGCAAATCGCGGGCATTCAGCTCTTTCGCTCCGAATCCCGAGCCCGCGACCTGGCGCGCGACATCGTCAACTCCATCACCAACCCAACAGCTCCTGCAACGACTCCTGATGCGGCGAGCGAGGCCGTGGCAAGCCAGGAGGTTCCGGCTTCGAGCGCTTCTTTGCTGCGCCTGACCGGGGAGATTCCGCTCGATGCTCAGTCCAAGGGCCTGGAGTTGCGCCTGGTTTCGGAAGACACCGCGTTGCCCGTTGTGATTTCTGGAGCCGATGAGTTGCTGCGCTTTTTGCAGGGCGGCGATCAAAAGAATAATCCAGCTGTAAGTACCACGGGTGGGTTGTTGGACGCCAGCACGACGGCTTCGATTGCCAAAGCGCGCCAGAGCTTGGCTTCGCTGCCGCGAGGAGTGCGCGGGCGCGTGGCTCTGGAAGCGCACGTGGCGGGCTCGCTGGCGGCTCCAGAAGTCAGCGTCGAGCGGCTGGTGCTGCGCGATGCCGCCTTCACCACGCCCGAAGGCGAGCAGATTCTGCCCACCATCGACACGGCCTTCAGCTACAACGGAGCCGAGCGCGCCATCATCGTGCAGAAAGCTCAGGTACTCTTGGCCGCCAACGCCCTCGCAAGCGCTCCCCGAGCGGGCGCAGTGGTGAGCCAGATTGTGGACGGGCCTCTGGCGCCCACGAGCGCAGTGGATGAAGGTAAGGCAGCGGAGCAGAAGACGGGAGAGCAGACGGTGCTGGAGCTGGATCAGGGCGGGCGCGTTGAGCTGGACGGCATCGTGAACCTTTCTGGCCAGCTGAGGGGCGCGGACGTGGCGCTTTTGTCGCGCTACGTGCCTGCGCTGCGCACCTTGCAAGAGCAAAGCGGAGTGAAGGGTCGGATCGAGGAGATGCGCTTCAAGGCCCAGGGCGCGCTGGATTCGCCCACTGTTTCGGGCAGCCTGCTGGCGCGAGGTTTGGCTTTGCGCGACAACACGCTGGATCGTCTCGAAGTCAAGGCTTTTCGCATTGGAGACGGCGCCTTCACCATTGGAGCGGGCGATTTGCTGTTGCAAAAGGGCGCGTTCTTGTCGCGCTCGGCCAGCGTGGACATTCCCTGGACCTGGGGCGGCGATGGGCAGAGCATTGGGCCGCGCCGCGAGGCCGCGATTCGAGTCTCGCTGCCCGTGGCCACTAACGAGTTCGGCGCTCTGGCCGGTGTCCTGATGCCCTCGCTGCAGCGCGCCGACGCCCAGGAGTTCAAGGGCCTGGTCGAGTTGGGCGGCACCATCGAAGAGCCCAAACTTTCGGGAGACGTGCTGATTCGGGGCGGGCGCTTCCGCGTCGCGCCGCGCGCTCTGCCCTTCGATGTGGGCCTCGAAAATGTCTCGGGGCACCTGAGCTTCTCGGGCGGCAACCACCTCATCATTGATGACGCCAACCCTCTGCAGGGCCGCATCGTCACCGCGGACCGCATCTCGGCTCCCAAGACGGGCAACCCGCTCAACCCCAACCGTTCCAGGCCTCAGCCCGCTCCCACTCAGGGCTCAGCCCGCGCCATCGAGACCAGCGACCTTAGCTCAACGGGTTCAGCAAGCCCCACGGCGAGCCCAGTTGAGCAGAAAACATCCAGGCCCGAAAAGGCGCCTGAGCTTTCGGGAGGCTTCTCGCTGGGCGGAGGCGTGGTCTTCGACCTGTCGCCCGAAGTGTTGGCGCAGCCCATCCAGACCCTGGGCTCGCACCATTACGACCTGAGCTTCGCGCTGAATCGGGCGCAGGCGGGCACGGCTCTGGGCGGGTTGCACGACATCTCGCTTGGCCTGCGCTGGAAGACCCAGGGCGCTCAAGCCGCGCAGGGCCAGGTCGTGCGCTGGATGGCCGTGGCCCAGGGCGCGGGCACACAGAGCTCAAGGACTTCCTTCCTAGACAGGCTGAGGGGCCGCAAAATCTCCACTTCCACAGGCGGAGGAGGCCTGCTCAGCTTTGGAGCCCTGCGCCTGAGACCGGATTTCCCGAGCGGCCTGGAATCTATGGCGCGCTCCCAGGCGCTGCCTCTGAGCGAAGCGGGGGCGATGCAAGAGCTGCCCGTTCAGGCCCAGGTGCGCGACTACCTGCGCGCCTCGAACAGCGCCCAGAGCCTGGAGCAACTCATCACGCAGCCGCCTCAGATCCGCTTTGATAAGCTGCGCCTGCTGCAGCGAGGCCTGGGCTCGGGCACGATCAACGGCGCTCTGACGCTGGACAACACTGTGGCTCAGCCCCAACCTCAGCCCCGAACCCCGCAACGCCGCGCCCAGAGCCAAAGCCTCAAGTACTTGCAGCCGGCTTCATTTGGTGCCAACGCCAATCCCTGGCTGAGCGGCCTTCATTTCCCGCAGAGCGAGGTTCTGTGGCCCGCGCCCCGCCTGGCGAGCAGCAGAGTGAGAGCAGCCGCGCCCCAGCCTTCGTTGAGCACTGGACCTGAGTTGATCGGGCTGGAGCGAGGCGATGGTTTGCAGCAGCAAGTACTTGCAGTGGATGCGCCCTCCAACTTCAGCTCGGAGCCACTGCTGAGTGCTCCACAAATCGTAAGTTCGGCGGGCGGCGAGGAGCAGAGTGGCTTGCTGAAGCTGATTCAGTTCAACGAGGCTGAGGCCGCGCGCGCGCTGCGCGTAAGCGGAACGGTGACCGTGGAGGACACGGTGATTTCGGGCGTGCCTCCGACAAGCGATGGCGTCTCCTCGGCTGTCGAGTGGCCTGGGGCCCCCGTGCTGGATGTAAGGGCTGTGCTGGGCCGCAACGTGCGCGTGGTGTCGCCCAATTTGCGCACGCAGGTGAGCGGGTCGCTGAGCATCACGGGCACGCCGCGCGAGCCCTTTGCGCGCGGCACTTTCCAGACCAGCTCGGGCAGCGTGCGTTTTCCAGGAGCCAACGCGCGCATCTTGGACGGGCGCATCGATGTGACGGTGGGCCGCGATCCCGTCACGCGCCTGCTGCGCCCTGTCATCACGCTGGATGTCTCGGCGCGTGGGCAAGTCGGAAGCGACACCATCACGATCTCGCTGCGCGGGCCTCTGGATCTGAGCCAGAACCCGCGTTCGGCGGTCACGGCCCTGGGAGGCCAGAGCGCACCGAACGCCAGCGCCCTGCGCGTGGACATCACGTCCTCGCGCGGCATGAGCCAGGACGAGGCCTTCGCGCGCTTGCTGGGCACCTCGGGGCAAAGCGACACCGGCGAAGCCCTCTCGACAGCCGACACCAACCGGGCTTATGCCCAGGCCGTGGTTTCTCTGGTCTCGGCTCCCCTGTTCTCGGGCCTGGAGCGCTCGCTCGAAGACATCCTGGGACTGAGCTCCCTCACTCTGGAATATCGCTTCAACGAACCCTCCTCGATCCAGATCGGCAAGGCCATAGGCTCCAGAATCTACGTGACGTATAGGCGCACCATCGGAGGCTCGCGCTTCGTGGCCAACTCGGGCGTTGGTCTGGCCCCTCGCGGCGACTCGTTGCGCGTGGAATACAGGCTCAAGGGCGATGTGCAGGTCGTGTATCAAATCTCGCGCGACCAGCTCGGCACCTTCTCGGACACCGTGGGCGGCCAGTCCGCAGGCCAAACCCGGCGCCAGCTCACGATCGAAAAAACCTGGCGCTTTTAGCGCAAAAGGAAGCTCAAGTACTTGCGAGGTGGCGAGATTTGAAGCTGCGCTTCTGCCAAGTCTCGCTGGAAAGGCACGTTAACAGACAAGAATCCATCACCGGGCAACGGCTCGGGTCCACAAGTACTTGCAGAAACTCTGGTGCAACTTTGGGCGCATCATCAAGTCCAAGCGCGCGCTCAAGAGCGCGACCCGAAAGTTCGGTGCGAATCCTTCAGGGTGAACGTGGAAGTATGTGGTGCGTCCAAGCGTGCATTCCCCAGCATTGCAGCACAGAGTCCAACAGAGGCAATATGAAATTCTGGCCTGCTCGACAACCCGAACCCCAGGCTCAGCCCACAGCCCCGGCATCTGAAGCCGCGTCACTTGGCGTGGTGCCTGAAGGCACGGAGGCATCTGACGACGCGACGGCGAGCTTCGAGGCCATTGTCGAGCGCTACCACGACAAGGTCTTCGCCCTGGCTTACCGTTACACGGGCGATTACCACGCGGCCTGCGACTTGACTCAAGATACCTTTGTGCGCGCCTTTGGAGCCTGGAACGAGTTTCGTGGCGATTCTCAGGTGTTCACCTGGCTGTATCGCATTACGCTCAACCTGTGCCACAACCACCAGAAGAAGACCAGGCGCCGCAACTCAACCGAGATGCAGGTCGTGGACGCTCCTGGCGAGGACGGAGGCGGCGAGGCCTTTCCTCTGCCTGACGCGCGCCCTCTGCCAGCCCAGATCACGGAATCCTCCGAGATGCGCCTGCGCTTGCAGGCCGCCCTGCGCGAGCTGCCCGAAAATTATCGCACCGTGGTTGTGCTGCGCGACATCGAGGGGCTTTCGTATGAGGAAATCGCACGCATCACGGATTCTTCCCTTGAGGCCATCAAGAGCCGCCTGTTCCGAGCGCGCAATATGATCCGACGCCTGCTGGAGCCCTACATGAACGAGCCCCTCTCGCCCTTTGAGGAAGCCAAGCCCGACCTCTCGGGCCGCCGCCCCAGAATGAAGCGCTCGTAAAATCAAGCCGAAACAACAGAAGCCGCACCTCAAGTACTTGAGGTGCGGCTTCTGTTGTTTCGGCTTCTGTTTGTGTGCTTCAGCCCTCACCCGGCACTTTAACGGCGGCGCGAAGGCATATGGTGCTTCCTGGAAAGGTGCCTTCGCCTGAAGTGCCTGGGCGCGCGTTGCGAGGCCCCGTTGTAGGAGCGGCGCGGGCCGGTGTAGGTGCGCACCACAGAGCCGTCTTTGCGCCTGTAGGTGAAGACTCGGTTCCTGGGCGGGGCGGGGTCTTTATAAACCCGCGTTCCGTCCGCTCGGATATACAAGCCTCGCCTGGTGTTCAGCCTGGGCAAGGGGCGACTGGATGCTGATCCCGGCTGCGCATGGCCCACGGCAGCCAGAAGCAGCACGCAGCTGAGCACAATCAGGCCCTTCAAGCGGTCGATGGGAGCTATGTTCATGTCTTGACTATAACTCATCCATGACGCGCCTCGGATTTCCGCTGGCAGGGGCGCGGGAACTTGAATGGACCCCGAGTATTTTGAACTGTGAGTGGGGCCTTCCGTTGAACGCGCGCGCCGAGACCCGCCTCAAGGACTTGGGTTTCGCTGCCTGGTAAGCTCTTTTGACCGTGAACAATTCTGTGCCAGGCCCGCAGTATTTGAGGCTTGAAAGCGGGATTTTGGCGCGAGAGGCGACAATTTCTTATAATCGCCTCTGATTTAGCGCCCTTGAATCGTTGTTTCGCGAGGCGGTTTCGCCAAGGAGCGGGCCTCGCACGATCCGCAGCCACGCAACACAGCCCAACGCACATCTTATGCACGCATCCGCCGCCAGCCTCCCCACCTCTCGCTTTGCTACACGGTTTCTTGATGTCCGCGTCGCGGGCCTGCTCCTGGTGCCCTCGCTTCTGCTGGGGCACGCGTTGCCCTCGATGGCCAGGAGCCACCGCAAGGAGGTGCGGCTCGCTCAGGCGCAGACCAACACCCCAGCCGCCGCTCCCAACGAAGGGCGCGCTGCGGGACAGCCTCCCAGCGACGCCAAGGGGCTCAACGTGCCCCTGGACAACAACGCCAAGCCCTCAGGCGAGCCCAAGGGCCCCGCTCCCGTCGACACTAACCCCAAGGCCACCACTCCCGCCACCCCAGGCACTCCAACCACCGGCACAACACCGGGCACGGGTGCAACACCGGGCACGGGTGCAACTCCCGCCACCCCTTTTGGCGGCGAGACGCCGGCCACTCCGGGCAGCTTGCAGGCGACAGAGGCCGAGGGTCAGGAGATCGCGGATGTGCGCGTGGTGGGCAACCGCGTGGTTCCCGCGAGCTCGATTCTCTCGCAGGTCACTTCGCGGCGCGGCGCAGCCTTCTCGACGGTGCAGGTGGATCGCGACCGCAGCAAAATCGACTCTCTGGGCTTCTTCAAGAGCGTACAGTACCAGGTCACGCCCAACCTGGAAGACCCGCGCAAGGTCGATCTAACCTTCGTCGTGATCGAGAACCGGGTCGTGACGGGCTTCAAGTTCATTCCGGGCGCCGATAAGCCGCTGCAAGTACCTGAGAAGGATTTGCTGGGCGTGCTGGAATCCAAAACCGGCTCGATTCTCAACAACAGCTTCGTGAACTCGGACATAACTAAGATCCAGGGGCTGTATAAAGAGCGCGGCTTCGCGGCCCTGGTCACAGACGTCGACAGGGGCACGAACGGCGTCATCACCTTCACCATCCAAGAGGCTAAGGTTTCGCGCGTGGAGATCAAGGGCCTGACCAAGACCAGCCCCGGCCTGGTGAGGCGCCAGATCAGGGTCAAGCAGGGCGACATCTTCGACCAGACCAAGCTGAGGCGCGACCTGAACCGCATCTACGACCTGGGCTTTTTCGAGGACGTGTCGCCCAAGATCGAGGACGACCCGGCCAACCCAGGCTCGCTGATTGTCCAGCTGCTGCTCAAGGAAAAGCGCACCGGGCAGTTCACCTTCGGCCTGGGCTTCGACTCGCGCTCTAAGCTCACGGGCTTCCTGACATTGGCCGAGAACAACCTGGGCGGCACCGGCAAGCGCGCCTTCGCTTCGGCTGAGGGCGGGGCTCAGCGCACCTTCGACGTGGGCTTTGGCGACCCCTTCGTGGGCCAGAACAACGCCAGCTACGACGCCGACGTGTTCTCGCGGCGCATCTACCGCGAGCCCCGCTCTGTGGCGCGCGTGCTGGGAACGGGAGCCGTGACGGGCACGCAGCAGTTCAACTACCAGGAGCAGCGCACCGGAGCACGGTTCAACTACTCGCTGCCCCTCGATCAAGACCGCACCAGGAAGGTGCTCTTTGGCTACCGCAACGAGCGAGCGAGCCTGTTTCAGGCTAACAACACGGGTATCATTAAGCCGATTGATCTGCCCCAGAGCGACGCAGGACGCATCTCAGCCTTTTCGATAGGCTTTCTGCGCGACAAGCGCGACTTGCAGCTGGACCCTTCGAGCGGCGGGCGTGAGCAGATCATCATCGAGCAGGCGCTTTCCTTTCTGGGCGGCCAGCGCACCTTCGCCAAGCTGGACATCGACGTGCGCCGCTATTTCCCGCTGATCGGCGCGGCCAAAGTCGGCGAGCTGCCCAAGCTCGTCTTGGCCAACCGCCTGGTGATCGGCCAGGCCTTTGGCCAGCTGCCAGCCTTCGAGCAGTATTTCATCGGCGGCACCGACACGGTGCGCGGCTACAACGTGGATGAGCAGCTGGGCGACAACCAGTTCTACAACAACTTCGAGTTGCGCTACCGCTTACAGAAGAAGCTCCAGATCGTGGGCTTCGTGGACGCGGGGCGCGCCACCGGAGGACGCTACGCCACCAGCACCAGCACACTCACTTCGATTGGAGGCGGCGTGCGCCTGCAGTCTCCTCTGGGGCCGATCCGCTTCGACATCGGCTTTGGACGCAACGGTGCCCACACCCACTTCGGCATCGGTTCCTCGTTCTAAAAAAGGAGTTGGACAAAGTGAGCGGCTTAGCTCTCACTCAACTTGTTCAACCTTTCTAAAATCTACCCATACAATGAACAAGCGCCAGCAGAAATGCTGGCGCTTGTTCGTGTTTCTGCTCCTCGATTCCAAGTACTTGTAGCTTGTATTCTCACTCGGCGACGCTGTGGCCCGCTCCGTTCTTGGCTTGCCCATTGATTTTGGCGTGGCTGATTCGCGCGTGCTCAACGGTTTCGGCGGTCTCGTCGGCGACGACGGGCGCCATCGGGCGGCCCGAGGCATCGGGCGTGCTGGGCGTGACTTCCAATTCGCCCAGCACGGCTGGCGCGCTTTGAGCGGCTCCGGCTGCGGCGGGCGGCGTGGCGGAGTCTGCGGTGTCGCGCGGGGCGTGGGTGTTCAGGGTGTGCAGATCCAGGTCGAATAGCCCGGCTCGCGACGAGTTGAGATCAGCTGAGGCCGCATTCGTTGTTGGCTCGGGCGCTGTTGAAGGCGACTCAGGCGGGGCATCGTGGGCCGAGTTGTGGACGGCCTGGCGCCGCGCCGCGTCCAGGCGAGCGGTGCGCGAGGGCGTGCGCGAGCCGACTTCACGCGCCATATCGGACTTGAGGATGGGCGCGTCCTGCTTCTTGGAGCCGTCGGCGTTGAAGGAATCGGTGTAGAGCTTAAGGCTCTTGGCGATGATGTCGTGGGCATCGGCGCAGCCCTTGAAGCGCTCGACGTGCACCTTCTTCTTCTCCAGGATCTTGTAGTCCTCGAAGAAGCGCTGCAGCTCGTTGAGGGTGTGGGTCGGGAGCTGGTTGATGTCGCGCAGGTGCGCCATGGCGGGGTCGTGCTCGTGGATGGCGATGATCTTGTCGTCTTCCTCGTTCTGGTCGATCATCTGCATCACACCAATAGGACGCGCGGTGAGAACGCACAACGGGACCACGGCCTCCTGGCCAAGCACCAGGATGTCGAGGGGGTCGTGGTCGTCGCAGTAGGTGCGCGGAATGAAACCGTAGTTGTGCGGGTAGAAGACCGCCGAATATAACACGCGATCCAGCCGCAGTAGGCCGGTCTTCTTGTCCAGCTCATACTTGAGACGCGAGCTGCGCGGGATCTCAATAACGCAATCCACCAGTTCAGGCGCCTGCTCGCCCGGCTCTACATCGTGCCACGGATTCATGCTTGGGGTGCTCCTCGGGTGCTGCAGCTTCTATTTTGAGTGCAAGGATACCCTAACACCGTGGCCCAAGTCGCTCCCCAAGTACTTGGGACAGTTCCAGGATGTTCGTCAACAGTGCGGCGCTTGGGATCGAGCCTCCTGAAGTTCATAAGGGACTAAGTTAGGCGCGTTGATAAGAAGTTGCTACAATTTCGCGTGTGCCCGCAGCCCAAGCCTCATCAGGATGCCTCTCATGCTGTGCCTGAGCGGGAACGCGACTCAACGATGACAACGCCTTCCACTTCCTCCACGCAGGATCCTGCCCTTGACGACGCAGGTGCCGCCGCGCCATCCAACGGCACCAATGGCACCACCGCGAGCGGAGCTGCCGCCAGCGGAGCTTCGGCGCGCTACGATGTTCTGGAGCGCGAGGGCGAGGGGACGCTGTGGGTCTGTTACCGCGCCCGCGACCGCGCCACGGGGCTGGTTTGCGCGCTCAAGGCCTTGAAGAGCACCTTCGCGCGCCACCCACGCTTTCCTGCCCTGCTGCTCTCTCGCCTGCAGCGCGAGGTTTCGCTGCGCGCGCCTGGGCAGACTCTGCCCACGCTGGCCGGGGTGTATGAGGCCGGAACCGAAGAGGGCACGCCCTACTTTGTCACCGACTGGCTGCCCAAGGGCACGCTCGAAGGGGTACTGGGCAAGGCCGGCAAACCTCTTAACCGCTCGCAGATTCTCACCATCGTGCGCGCTCTGTGCGGTGCGCTTGAGCTGCTGCACTCGAATGGGCTGGCGCACGGTGACCTTCGTCCGCGCCAGGTGCGCTTCATGGGCGATGGCACCGTCAAGCTATGCGATTCGGCTCACGCCACCGCCCTGCACGAAGCCGGAGTTCAGCTCACCGATGTGCTGGGCGACGCGGCTTTTTACCAGGCGCCCGAGCGCTGGGACAACCGAGCGCCCTCCGCAGGCGCCGATTTATATGCTCTGGGCGTGGTGCTCTATCGAATGCTGGCGGGCCGCCTGCCCTTTGAAGGCACCTCGCCGCTGGCCGTGGCCATGCGCCACCGCCGCGATGCGCCTCCCAGACCCTCGCAGTTCAACGCCCAGTGCCCGAGCGACCTGGAGCGCGTGGCCATGCGCCTGCTCGAAAAAGAACCCCAGACGCGCTACGTCTCGGTCGCTCACCTGCTGCGCGATCTCTCCACCTCGCCCGCGCCTCCCGATGCCGCTGCAAGTACTTCTGCGGATACTTCCGCCGCTCCCGCCATCGTGACGCCCGTCGCTGTTGCCTCGGCTCCGGTTGCCGTTCCCGTGACTGCGCCCATTATAGATGATGAGGACGACGCTGATGTTGTGGCCGATAGTACGGAAGAGACGCAGCGCAAGCGCAGGCACAGGAGGCGCGAGTTCTGGGGAATGCTGGGCGCGTTTTTGTGGATGCTGGCGGTGGGAGGCGCATTGGGCGGCATGGTGTATGCGGCCTACCACTTCTGGGTGGCGGACATTCCTCGCGAGGTAGCTGTGCCCGAGTACAGGGGCAAAAGCCAGGGCGCGGTCGAGAAGATCCTGGCCAAGAGTGGGCTGAAGTTCCGCGTGGCACGCGAGGTTTATGATCCCAAGCGGCCTTCTGGAACCGTGCTTTCGGGCGAGCCCCCGCCCAGCAAGAAGGTGCGCGTGGGCCGCGAGATCGCGGGCACGGTTTCACGCGGCCCTGAGCCGATAAGGATGTATGACTTCTCGGAGCTGACCTTGCAGCAGGCGCGCGCCGTCGTGGTGCGCGACGGCTTGAGGCTGGGCCTGGTGATGGAACAGTACCACGATACGGCTCCAGCGGGCTACATCTGCGGCCAGTTCCCCGAGCCTGGCGAAGTCTTCCGCCGCTCGGACCCGATCAACCTGGTGGTTTCGCGCGGCCCTCAGCCCGGAAACAGCACTTCGGTGCCACAAACCTTGCCTCCTCTGCAATCGCCCACGGCTCTGCCTGAGAACATGGACGCGCCTTTAACTTCGCCCGAGGGCAGCTCAGACCAGGCTCCCGTACAACGCGTGGTGCAAGTGCGCGTGGCCATTCCCGCTGACGCCTCGGCTCAGGAAGTGCGCATCGTGGCCAAGGATGTCGATGGCGAGCGCACCGTGTATAAGCGCACGCACCAGCCTGGCGACGTGGTGCAGAAAAACGTGCAGGTCACGCGGGCTCAGGGCACAACAGCCACCGTCCGCATCTACGTCGGCGGCGCGCTCTTCCGCGAGTTGAAGGTGTAACGAGCTGAAGGTGTAAGCAGATGCAAGTACTTGCATCCACGCTTCGGGTTGTCTACATGTGCCGCGCCAGTGCTGACACCAGATAAGCATCGTCTCCATGAAGGCCTTCTTCCTCGCCGCTCCACGCCTTGAGCCCGCGATGCCTTGGCGCGCTCTTCTGGCGTGCGCCGAGCGCGCCCTGAGGCTGATGGCGCCGAAGCCAAGGCCCGCTTATCCAGCATCGGGCGTGCTGCTGAGGGCACAATCTCCGCTGCCCGCACAGCCGCATCAGCCCGCACAGCCGCATCTGCCCGCACAGACCTCAGCTGGACAAACCTCATCCGCCGCGTCTCATTTGCCTTCGTCTGCGCCTGAGCCGCCTCAGAAGCCCGTTGATGAGGAGGCGCGGGAGCGCGAGGCGAGGCTGCTGGAGCGGTGTCGCGGGGGTGATCTGGAAGCCTTCGACGAGTTGGTGGCTCAGCACCAGAACAAGATCTTCAACTTGTGCTGCTGGATGCTGGGCGACCGCGACGAGGCCGGAGATGCTTCTCAGGACGCCTTTGTGCGGGCGTGGCGTGCCATCGCCAACTTTCGGGCAGACGCGGCTTTTGGGACGTGGATGCACCGCATCGCCGTGAACGTGTGCCTGGACGCGAGGGCACGAAGGGCACGGGCTCCGCTCACCTACTCGGCTCTGGAAAGGCCCGATGAGCAGGGCAAGAGCCGCTCCTTCGACCCGCCGGACAAAGCCGACACGCCAGACAAGGCCATGGCCAGGCGCGAGCGCAAGCAGGCCGTGCTACAAGCTCTGGCGGCTCTGCCCGAGCATCACAGGGCGGTTGTTGTGCTCTTCGACATCCAGGGCTACTCGTATGAGGAGGCGGCGCAGGCGCTGGACTTGCCTATGGGAACGCTCAAGAGCCGCCTGAACCGGGCCAGGGCCGCGCTGAAGAAAGCGCTGGAAGATCAGCGGGAACTTTTCGAGGACTGAACCTGTCGCTTCAAAGCCATGACAGAACTTTGCGAGCGGTGTCAAGCGCGCCTGGGCGAGCTTTTGCAGTGGGAAGTCGATCATCCCGCTGCCGTTGCCCTCACCTCGTCTGTGGCACCCGTCCCGGCAAGTGCAGCAATACCCGCTCGCCCAGCGGCTTCTCGCGCTGCTCAACTCGATGGCGTGGCCGCGCCTATGAGAGCTCGCTTCGTCTCCAGGCCCGTACTTTCGACCTCTCCAACGCTGGCCGAAGTGGAAGCCGAGCAGCCCGAGGCCACGCCCCAAGAGCTGAGCGAACTATGGCAGCACGCGCAAAGTTGCCCCGAGTGCAAGGATGACCTCGCCCTGCTGCGAAGCGCGCGCCAAGTACTTGCAGTTCTGCCTCAGCAGACGCCTCCTTCCGATTTGAGGGCACGCATCCGGGCTCAGCTCGCTCCTGCCACTTCGTCAACCCTGGCTCACGCGACATCAGCCGAAGCCGCCGGAATCAATCCGTCCAAGCTGCCGGCTCACGTTGCAGCGGACAGGGCTCAGGCCAAGGCTCAAGCAGCGCAGCCGTGGTGGAAATTCTGGAGCTTCGATCGCGCGGCCTTCGGGAGAAACGCAGCGCCGCGCGTGGTGTGGGCCGGAGCGGGCGTGGCTGTGGCGGCGTTCTGCGCGATCTTGGCTTTGCAGCTCAAGACTCGCCCCTTCAACCCCGGAGTTTCAGAAGCCGACTCGTCCCGCTCTTCGGGTGCGGCTTCTTCGGCTCCAGCTGCTAGTGGCGCTTTAAACGGCGCTCCAGGCGCGAGTGCGATCGGAGCGGGAAAAGCGCCCTCAAGTACTTCCAGGCCCCTGGGAAGTTCAAGCCAGGCCTCGCCGCTTCAGAAAGCGGCGGGCAAAGCGGCAGGAGGCTCAACTTCCACCGTGCCCGCTTCGACACCCGGCGCACCGAGGGCTTCAGGAGTGCCAGCCAAGCCCAAGACTTCAGAAAGTGCGGCCCGAACTCAGCTTCCCAAGCTCAACAGAGACGGAGGCTTCCCAGGTGGCCTTCCCGATATGCCCGCAGTGCCTGGGCCGCCCGCTCTGGCGCCGCTTCAGTCTCCCAGGCGCCAGGCGCTCGAAGCAGTTGGGCAGGCCCAGAACCCGAACCGGCACGAGAGCGCCGAGCGCAAGGCGGACAACCAAACTCAGAGCGCAGGAAAAACCTCTCAGGGGCAACTTCTGCTACGCTCAAGGGTTGCAGAGCCAACCACGTCGGGTCAGGAAGCCGCGAGCATCCGCGTTCAAGTTGCGCCCGTGCCAGTTCAAGGTTTAAGCCTGGGAAATACGCGTCTTTATGTGAGCGGAGGAATGGCTGGGCGCAGCTTAGCGAGCGGATCGGAGACAGCCGGGGCTTCCACGCAGGACAATGGCCCTGCCAGCAAGAACAACATGGCCTCAGCAGGCGCACCCGGCAGGGAAGATGAAAATGGTTCGCGCGGGGCCTCGGATTCCAGCGCGATCGCGGGCGGATTGGCGGACTCAGACGAGACCAGGTTGAAGAACACACCGCGCAGGACCAGGCAAATGAGCCAGAGCGCGGCCCCCCAAGCGCCCGAGCCTCCTAATCGCGAGGCGCGAGGACCCTTGGGTCCAACGGGGCCTGTTGGCTCAGCTGGCTCCTCGTCCTCAGATGCGGCGGCGCCCTCGTTAGCGTCGCCCGCTCCGGCCTCCGGTGGCTTTGGCGGCGGTGGTGGCTTTGGTGGGTTCGGCGGATCGGTCAGAGCGAGGGCGGGCTCAAGCGGTGCAGCCACGGAGCCACGCGCGTCCTCAGCGACCGGGAACGGAACTTCTTTCGATGCCTCCCCCCGATCAAGCGCGTCGCGGGGGGATGCTCCCGTGAGGCAAGTCATCGTGGAAATTAAGGCGAGGAGGGCGTTCAAGCGGGCTCAGGTCGAGGTGGTTCTCGCCGAGGGTTGGCTTTTCGCTCAGGGCACGGGCCCGCGGCGCGTACTGTGGACAGGGCCGACGAAGGCAGGCAAGGTCATCCTCTTCCAGATCGAGCTGAAGGCCGCGCGCCCCGACGCGCCCCTCCAGGCGGCTCGCGTGCTCTTGCTGAACACGTCCGGTGCCCACGCCATCGAAAGCAGCAGCGCGGCCATTGTGATCCCTGCTTCGTCTACAAAACGCTGAGCACAGGACGGGAACATCTCGCGGCGTGCGGTGGTCGGAGGCGCTCAAGAGGGTTCCAAGCTGCAAGTACTTGCAGCGCCTTCTGGCCCAGCCCGATCCGATTCCCGTTGTGAATCAAGGAGCCACTATGCCTTTACGCCCGCCTTCAAACACCCCCTCGCAGCCCAAACCTGAGCCTCCTGCCCCGCCCGAATCAGCTCAGCCCGCGCGCACGGCCTGGAAGCGGGCCTTGCTTTCGGCAGCGGCAACTCTGAGCGCGCTGGGGGCCTGGCACGCGACGAGGGCTCAGGATTCCGCGCCCGTTCGCTTGGCTCAGGCCGAGCCGCGCCATAGGCCGTTTAGACCATGGCCGCGCCCCATTCCGCGCCCCTGGCCCGTGCCTTTTCCCCTGCCGCCGGCATTGGGGCAGGAGCTGAGGCTGGTTTCGCAGGAGGCCAAGGTGAGCATTGACGACGCTGCCGCGCGCACCACGCTGACTCAGACCTTCGAGAACACCACGGGACGCACTATTGAGGGCACTTACTTGTTTCCTCTGCCCCAGGGCGCGGCGGTCTCGAACTTCGCGATGATGGTCAACGGCAAGCGCGTCGAGGCCGAGATTCTGGATCAGGACAAGGCGCGCGAGATCTACCAGGGCATCGTCAACAAGATGCGCGACCCCGCCATCCTGGAGTTCACCGACCGCAACTTGCTGCGCGCCCGCATCTTCCCCATTCCCGCAGGCGATCACCCAAAAGTCGAGCTGACTTATTCCGAAGCGCTCAAGCCCGACAGCGGGCAGGCGGGCTCCTTCCGCTTTGTGCTGCCCCTCAAGCTGCCCGTGGGCGGCGCGGCGGACAAGGCCTCCATCGACATCGAGATCAACTCCAAGAACGGGTTGCGCGGCGTGTATTCTCCCACGCACCACGTCGAAGTCTCGCGCGACGCGGCCAACGGCAGCCGCGCCCGCGTCACGGGAGAGTTCAGCCGCGAGGACGCGTCCCTTCAGGCCGCTGCAAGTACTTCGGGAGCGGCGAGCGACGGCGGGCGTTCGGATCGCGATTTCGTGCTGTATTTCTCAACTGGAGGCGCCAAGGTCGGCGTGTCGCCCGTTGTGTTCCAGAACGCGGGCGAAGACCCTTACTTTATGCTGATGGTCGCGCCCGACCCCAAGGTGGATCCTCGCGAAGTCGCGGCCAAGGATGTGGTCTTCGTCTGCGACACTTCGGGCTCGATGGAAGGCGAAAAGATCGTGCAGGAGCGCAACGCCCTGCGCAACCTGATCGGCCTGCTCAACCCCGGCGACCACTTCAACATCATCACCTTCTCTTCCGATGTGCGCCTCTTCCGCGATGACATCACCTCAGCCAGCCAAGCCAACCTGAGCGCGGCCAAGGAGTGGGTGAACGGTATCAAGGCGGTCGGCGGCACCAACATCAACGATGCTCTGCTGGAGTCGCTGAAGCTGTTCGGCCACGCCCCGAGCACGCGCGCACGCCAGATCGTGTTCATGACGGACGGGCAGCCGACCGTGGGCGAGACCGACATCGCGCAGATCTTGAAGAACGTGCGCGCGGCCAACCAGCTCAGCGATGGCAACACTCTGCACGGCAACGATCTGAGCTGGATTTCTTCGCACAGCAAGGCACGTCTGTTTGTCTTTGGCCTGGGCTACGATGTGAACACGCGCCTGCTTGACACCTTAGCCGAAGACAACAGGGGCTCGTCCGATTACGTGCTGCCCGAAGAGGACATCGAGGCCAAGGTCGGCGCGCTTTATCGCAAGATCGCGTTTCCCGTGCTGGCTGAGCCCAAGCTGGATTGGGGTGGAGCCAAAGTCTATGACGTGTATCCTCGCCGCCTGCCGGACTTGTTCCGTGGCACGCAGGCCGTTGTGTTCGGGCGCATCGAGGGCGGCTTTCAGCCGGGCGCACACGTTCAGCTCACGGGGCTGAGCAACGGAGCTCAGGCCAGGGTGCAGGGCGATTCGTGGGGCTCGGGCGACTCGCGCAACGATGCCCTGCCCCGCCTGTGGGCCGCGCGCAAGATAGGCTTCCTGATCGACGACGCCAGGCTCAACAACCGCCGCATCGACGGCGAGGTGCGCGATGAAGTCATCAAGCTGTCCAAGCGCTACGGCATCGTCACCCCGCTCACGGCGGCGCTTATCACCGAAGACACGCCTGGATTCCCCGTGACCACAACAGCGGGCATCGGAGGAAACATTCAGGGCCCGGGAAGCTTTGGTGGAGGCGGCTTTAGAGCACGCAACGGAGCCGTCTTTGCGCGGCGCGGAGAGGCGGGTGGCATGGCAGCCGAGGACGCTTCAGGGCCGATGGCCCCGGCAAGCGCAGCAGCGCCCTCGCTCTCGGCGCAGAGCGGAGCCGGAGCGGTCGCCGCCGCACGAGCGCAGCGCAAGATGAAGGAGGCCACGAGCGTGGACGAGCGCGCGGACGTGCGCTTCGTGGGCGGCAAGAGCTTCTTCCAGCAAAACGGCCAGTGGGTTGACACGGCCTTCGACGCCGCCAAGTCGCCCAAGCCCGAGCGCATCCCCTTCGGCTCAGAGGCTTACTGGAAGCTCGTGAGCCAGGCCGCCACGATCAACGCCGAGCTTCCCAAGTGGCTCTCGCTGGGCGATTCGGTCGTCATCGCTCTGCCCGGAAGAACCATCGAGATCGTGCCCGAAGCCAAGCTGAAGTAGCACAAGCTGAAGCCAACAGAACAGCCCGCGCATCATCAATGCGCGGGCTGTTCTGTTGCTGCAAGTACTTGAGGCGCTACATCTCGCGGGCCGCACGCTGAGTTCGCACGAACTGACAGGGGAGATTTCGCCTGGTGGGGACGAGGGAACCTCGCGCCCACTATTATTAAAAAGCGCCCTAAGCCGCGACTTGGTGCGCTGGAATGGCGAGGGCGAAAGTGGAGCCACAGCCCAGTTCGCTGTCCACCCAGATGCGCCCGCCGTGGGCCTCGACAACCATCTTGCAGAACGTGAGGCCCAGGCCAGTTGAGGCTACGTGGCCCGCGCGCCGCGCATGAACCTGGCCGAACTTGTCGAAGATTTTGCCGCGCGCTTCCAGCGGGATGCCCTCGCCCGTGTCGCTGACGCTGAGCACAAAGGCATCCCTGCGCTCTGGGCGCGGCACGAACCAGGCCGCCGTGCTCACAACACCGCCCTCTGGCGTGAACTTTACCGCGTTGCCCAGCAGGTTGACCAGGGCTCGCTCCAGCTTGTCCTCATCGCCCCACAGAGCCGGCATTCCAGGAGCCACTCCCAGGCACAGCTGCAGCCCCTTCGACTGCGCCAGAGGAGCGACCTGGCTCAGCGCGCTCTGCACCAGAGAAGGCACATCAACAGCAGCGGGCTCCAAAGCCAGAGCGCAATCTTCCATCCTGCAGATTTCGAGCAGGTCATTGACCATGCCCAGCAGAGCCTGGCCGCCGCCTATAGCCGTTTCGATGCACTCGCTTTGCTCAGGAGTGAGCGAAGACAGGCACTCCGCAGCTTCCAGGCCCGCCAGCAGCGAAGTCAGAGGCGTGCGCAGGTCATGCACCACCATCTGCGACAGGATCTGGCGCAGGCTCATCACTTCGCTCAGTTGCTCATACTTGTGCTCGGCCTCGCGCAGAGCGGCCTCGCCAGCCAAAGCACGATGATTCTTGAAGTGCCTCCTGGCTCTGCGGCTTTGTATAGAATTCGGATCGGTCTTCATAGCGACGTCTCAACTTACGCGGCAACTCGCAGCCAGCGCCAGTCAGGTGCACGTACTTACACCTCGCGCGCCAAGCTTTATGTCAGGCGCTGCTCCAATGGAACAGCTACACCTCCACTGTAACCGACATCAAGATTTCTTTGGGGCTCTACAGCAGTAAGTTTTTAACTCGAAGTGAGTAAATTTTTTAACACGCTTTCCCCTAAGCCGCACAGCGAGATTAGCCCAGGGAATGCATGAGGAGTTTTCTTCCCTTGCCTGTGATTCTTCCCGTCGCACAGCTCCCTTCTGAATGACAGCAGATGGTACTCCAACGTCAAGACTTCGCTCATGCGATTGCTCAGCACGATTAGCCAAGCTCACGCAGGGATTCGCGGCTCGCTTCGATAAAGGCGTCGATTTCGGTTTCGGTGTGGGCGAGCGAGACAAAGGCTGACTCGAACTGCGAGGGAGGCAGGTAGATGCCTCGCTGCAGCATCGCGTGGAAGTAGCGGCCAAAGAGCTGCGTGTTGCACCCCTTGGCGCTCGCGTAATCGAAAACGGGCTCAGAGCAAAAGAACAACGTCCACATCGAGCCCACGCGATGCAGCTGAGCCTGCACCCTGCTTTCTTCCACAGCCGCGCGCAAACCGTCTTCCAGGCGCGCGCTCAGGCGCTCCAAGTACTTGTAAGAACTGGCGTCGAGCGCGCGCAGAGTGGCCAGTCCAGCGGTCATGGCGATGGGGTTCCCGGACAAGGTGCCGGCTTGATAAACGGGGCCGCTGGGAGCCACGCACTCCATCATCTCGCGGCTGCCTCCGTAAGCGCCCACGGGAAAGCCGCCGCCTATGATCTTGCCCAGCGTGGTGGCATCGGGCGTGATGCCCACGCGCTCCTGGTAGCCGCCAAGCCCCTGGCGAAAGCCCGTCATCACCTCGTCGAAGAGCAATATGGCTCCACCTCGCGTGGTCTCTTCGCGCAGCATTTCCAGGAAGCCCGCGCGCGGAGGAACCAGTCCCATGTTGGCGGGCAGGGGCTCCAGGACAACGCAGGCCAGCTCAGAGCCCAGGCCGCGCACGACCTGGCGCACGCCATCGGTGTCGTTGAAGTCGCACACAACGGTGTCCTGCGTTTGCGCGCGCGTCACTCCCGCTGAGTCGGGCACGCCCATGGTCATGGCCCCGCTTCCGGCCTGCACCAGCAGAGCATCGGAGTGGCCGTGGTAGCAGCCCGCGAACTTGATGATCTTGCTTCTTCCCGTAAAGCCACGCGCAGCGCGCAACGCGCCCATGACGGCTTCGGTACCCGAGTTGACCATGCGCACCATCTCAATCGAAGGCACCACCTGGCACACCAGCTCGGCCATCTCGACTTCGAGCAGCGTGGGAGCCCCGAACGAAGCGCCACGATCGAGCTGCTCCTTGACCTTCTGGTGCACAAAAACCGGAGCGTGGCCGTGAATCAGAGGCCCCCACGAGCCCACGAAGTCGATGTATTTCTGCCCGTCCTCATCAAAGAGAAAGGCGCCCTGGCCGCGAGCCATAAAGCGAGGCGTGCCCCCAACCGAGCCAAAGGCGCGCACTGGAGAATTCACGCCCCCAGGCATCAGATCCCTGGCGCGAGCGAACAACTCGCGCGAGCGAGGCGCGTCGTCTCGGTCGGGCAGCGAGGAATCAAGGGGCGCAACCGAGGAGAAATCATCAGAAGCATCCGGGAAGCGCGGCTGAGAAGAGGGCGAAGCAGAGTTGGTGGAATTCATGAAAAAGAAAATTAAGTAGCGCGAACCAGACGCATTTTGCTCAGGAGAGGCGCACTCTGTGGAAGAGAATGACGAGATGCCAATTCGTTGCAAACTCGCTCACGCGCTTGACGCATAGTTGCGCGAAGCTGGCGTCCGCGCAGGGTGCAAACACAAGGTGCAAACACAAGGTGCAAACACAAGCTGCAAGTACTTGCAGCGCGCCAGAGTGTAGCCATCGAGCTTGTGAGCTACAGGCACCACGAGCCGCTGTGCGGAGCCATAATAAAGTGAAGGTTCTACCAAGCTCGAAAGTCGGCAGGCGCGAACAAGAAGCGACATGAAACCCAGCATTTGGGCTGGCATCTTCGGGAGCCGAGTCGAAACGCCCGGCGTCCTGGCAGGATGTGAGGATGGCAAGGCCATTGCGCTAAGCAGATGACAAGGCGCCAGATCCGCGGGCTGAGATGAAGACGATGATGCACAAATCAAGAGGGTTGCGAGGACGGAATTCCACCTGGCGCACTCTGCGGCAGAGGGCGGCGCGCGGGCGTGGATCGACGATGGTGGAGACGGCGTGCACGATCCTGGCGCTGCTGTTCTTGACCTTTGGGCTGCTGCAGGCCGGGCTCATTTACAACGCCATGCTGTCGCTGAACAACTTGTCGCGCGAGGGCGCTCGCTACGCTGCGGTGCGGGCCAAGGCCACGAACGACAACACTGTGATTCGCGACCAAGTCGTGGCTTATCTGCAGGGGCGGGCGCGTGGGACGAGCATCGATCCCGCGCAGCTCAACTCAAGCAGCATCATCATCCAGTCGGCTTCGATCCGCTCCAGCCAGCCGATACGGGTGGTGATTCTCTACAACATGAAGCAGAACAAGGGCTTCGTGCCCGCTCTGCTTCCCCTGCCCGCGAGCTTCGCCAACTACCAGGCTTCGGCCGCCAACTTGATCGAGTAGCAATTAAGCAGATCGCGCGTAACAAGTACTTGCGCGTCCTAAAGCAGCAGACGCCAGGCGAGAGGAGGGCACGAGAACAGCATGAAGACCTTGAGACAAGTCCTGAGCAAGCGTCACTTTGCCGCACGTGAGCGCGTAACACGCGCAGGCATCGGGCGAGGCAGGCGGCGAGGCGTGGCGTTCCTTGAGTTCGCCTTCGTGATGCCCATCCTGCTGGCCTTGCTACTGAACATGGTCCAGTATGGTCTGCTGGCGCAGGCGACTGAGATCGTAACCAACCTGTCGCGCGAGGGCGCTCGATTCGCCTCCCAGGGCGCGGGCACGCCCGATTCGAGAACCATTGATTACCTCAAGGGCGAGATCGCGCTGACGCCTCTGGCGAGCAAAAATTCCGGCGACCCGGCTCAAGACTTCACGATCACGATCACGCCGTCCGACAGCAGTTCTCCCATGCGAGTCGCAGGCGACCCGATCACGGTGACGGTCACTTACAATCTTTCAAGCCGCCTGTTCGTGCCCCTGACGCGCTGGATGGTAGCCAAGTACCAGAAGGACGCCAACAGCCCGCCCCTCTACACCACGGCAGCGGTGATGCGCATCCTGTCCCAGGCAGCCACGCCGCCGTCCATTCCAGCCGCCACTCCAGTTCCGACGCAGCCTCCATCGCCGCCTCCACCCGCGCCAACCTCTCCGCCCGCACCGACTGCGACATCTGCGCCGACAGCGATTCCGCCTACGCCCGCACCGACTGCGACATCTGCACCAACAGCAATTCCGCCCACGCCCGCACCTTCACCTCCAACGCCGCTTCCTGGTTCCTAAAGCCCCGCCACGAGCACGCCTTAATCCGAAACGCTCCCGAGCAACGCGCTCAGGAGCGCCGCGCCATTTGCTGCACGCTCTCGCAAGGATACACATGACTACGCCACGCTTCCTGACTCTCATGCCGCGCCCACTTTCTGTGTGCAGCGCTGCGGGCGATGCCCTAAGTACTTATGATTTGCGCCACGGTTCGGCGCGGCGCGGCGGCTCCAGGCGCGGTAGCGGTTACGCTCGGCGGCGCGGCATCGCGCTGATTTACACCGCGCTGGGCTTGGCTACCTTCCTGGGCATCACGGCTCTGGTGGTGGACATGGGGCGCTTGTATACGCGGCGCTCGCAGGCGCAGAAGGCCGCCGACTCGGCGGCTCTGGCGGGTGCGTATGAGCTGAACAACGGCGCGTCGGCAGCGGGAACTGCGGCGATCCAATACGCCAAGCTCAACGGCTACGACACGAGCCGAGGCGACACGGTGCAGTATTATGCTTCGGCAACAGTGGGCACGGTTCTTAACCGTATGACAGTGGTCTTGGGGCGTAATGAGCCGCTGTACTTCCTGCCCGCCTTCTCTGCTCTGCTGGGAATGTCGTCCACCACTTCCAAAGTAGGAGCCGGAGCCACGGCTGAGGCGAGCTTCCCCAACAGCTTGATCGACGTTCCCATTACCTATGGCTCGGCGTATGGATCAAGCGGAGGCTTCGCCACGCCATCCGTCTTTGGCCAAGACGCGCGCTACGAATATGGCGACGCCTACTCTCCCACTTATCTTAACGATGGGGTAACACCCAACACGGGAACCGCCGACGACCCGCGCGGCGCCAACTTCAAGGGCTACGACTACACCGTCAACATTGACGGCAGTTACGCGTCCAAGAACGGCACCTCGCAGGTGCAATTGGAAATCTTCGATCCCGACTGCTACGTCTCGGACACCAGCAATATGCTGGGCTCGTGGGACGAGTATCACACGGCTCCTAATGGCAGCGTTTCGGTTACCACAACCACTTACACCCTGCTCGCGCCCAAGAAGAACCCGACCGATCCCGATGTCGTGATCGCCACAGCCAACTACAGCGGCGATCCCTCGACCAACATGAAGTGGACCACGCCCAGTGGCTTCACCTTCGACATCAGTAAATATGGCGGGCCGGGAGCCTATACCCTGCGCGTCAAAGGCGGGGCGGGCACCAGTGAGAACGGCTTCTCGCTGCGCGCAGGCAAGCCGCACGCTGGTCTGACCACGCAGGCTGACGAAGCCACGTGGCAGGCTCAGGACAACTTCGGCAGCAGCGACCCCGCCAACGGCACGGACATCTCGTCGCACGGCAAGATGCAGATCAACTTCGTGAAGACGGGACAAGTCGAGATCAAAATGGGCTTCGTGCCAGCCAGCGCCACCCAGGTACTTGTGGACAAGTTCGATACCGACGTGGGCTTCCAGAGCATCCAGTACTCAATCAGGACGCTTAGCGGCAATTCCGTGTCCGCCTCGCTGCCGCCCGGAGTCAAGGCCGAGAACGCCCAGTGGGCCCCAACCGACGTACTGCCCGTGCCCTCCAACTACCCCGCCGAAGGAGCCAACTGGTACGTGACCTACTCAGCTGGCGCCTACGACACCTCGGACTGGATCATGAGCTACTTTTCTCCCACCGCTACGCCAACCGGCCCGCCCAAGTCCGTCCGCCTGATCAATTGAAGCCACACTCCAAGTACTTGTCGCAGAGCAACAGGCCCACCGATGGAATCGGTGGGCCTGCTGCTTTCTCGCGAGCGAATAGCTTAGCCCGAAGGATCGAGCTCGACCTTGATCCAGCCGGGCTGCCTCTTGTCGAAGGCTTCGTAGGCGGTGATGGCATCGGTGAGGGGCTCGGTTTGGGTCAGGATGTCCAGGGGATTCACGGCCCCAGAGCGCACCAGATCGACCAGCATCGGCACGTAGCGCCTGTGGTTGCAGTTGCCCATCTGCAGCGTCAGGTTCTTGTTCATGGCCTTGCCGATGGGGAAGAACTGAGCCGTCTCCGGGTAAACGCCGATGATGGCCAGCGTGCCCGCCTTGCACAGCGCCTCGACCGCCCACTCAAGTACTTGAGACGGCGCATCGCCCGGCACCCACTGCCCATCGTGAGGCCGAGCATCCGGCGCCACCCTGGCCACTTGCTCCTGGAACTCTTCTTCTTTCGCGGCGGCTTCTTGCGCCGCTGGCCCCTTGTGCGCGTGCTGAGCGTCCACTCCCACGGCATCAATGGCGCGGTCCACGCCGATGCCTCCCGTGAGCCGCTTGAGCGCCGCCACGGGGTCTTCCTCCTCGAAGTTGATGACCTCGGCTCCCTGCCCGCGCGCCATGTCCAGCCGCGAAGGTACGCGATCGACGGCGAAAACGCGCCCCGCTCCCAGCAGCTTAGCCGAGGCGATGGCGAACTGTCCCACGGGCCCGCAGCCGAAGATGGCCACGGTGTCGCCGTCCTCGATCTCGGCCAGCTCAGCGCCGAAGTAGGCCGTGGGAAAGATATCTGAAAGCAGAATCGCCTGCTCATCCGAAACCTCGGGCGGCAGCTTCACTAAGCCCACGTTGGCAAAGGGAATGCGCGCCCGCTCAGCCTGCAGGCCGTGAATCGCGCCCGAAGGCTTGGGGCCGCCGAAGAAAGTCGTGCCAGCCGAAGGGCCATTGGGGTTGGCTTTGTCGCACTGAGCGTAGTAACCGTCGCGGCAATAGGAGCACATCCCGCAGCCGATCGTGGAGCAGATCACCACGCGGTCTCCGATGTTGAGGTTGCGCACATCCGAGCCCACTTCCTCAACCACGCCCACGCCCTCGTGACCCAGAATAGTTCCGGGCACCATACCGGGAACCGTGCCGCGGATGAAGTGCAAGTCCGTGCCGCAGATGGCGCTCGCCGTGAGCCTGACGATGGCATCAGTGGGCTCTTGAATCTCGGGCTCGGGCATCTCGCTGAGGCGGATGTCGCCCACGCCCATCCAGACAACTGCTTTCATGGATTCTCCTTCTGCGCCACAAGTACTTGAGCACCGTGGCGGCCCCGCCTCGAACCAATGTCGTGCCGCCAGACCAACAGGTGCTTAACGCCCGCTCTTGACCTCGATGGGCACGCTGCTCAGGATTTCCTCGACCACGCGATCGGCCACCGTTGCGCTTGATCGAGCCTCGGGGTGCGGCAGCAAGCGGTGGCTCATCACAACCGGAGCTACGGCCTTCACATCATCGGGCAGCACAAAATCACGCCCTCGCATCGCGGCCAGGGCCTGAGCCGTGCGCGACAGAGACAGGCTTCCGCGCGGGCTCAGCCCAAGCGCGATGTCGCGGTGGCGACGTGTGGCATCAGCCAGGCGCAGGATGTAATCGTAAATCGCATCCGAAATCCCGATGCGCCGCACGTGCAACTGCAAGAGCTTGAGCTGCTCAGCGTCCGAGACGGGCTGCAGAGATTCCAGAGGGTGCGCGATTTTCTGCTGCCTGAGCAGCGTCTTCTCGGCCTCGGCTGTGGGGTAGCCAATCGACAGACGCATCGCGAAGCGATCCAGCTGCGACTCGGGCAGGGGATAAACCCCTTCATACTCCGCCGGGTTCTGCGTCGCGATCACGAAGAACGGCTCTGGCAGGGCGTGCGTGCGCAGGTCGATGGTGACCTGGCGCTCTTCCATGCACTCCAGCAAAGCCGACTGAGTCTTGGGCGTGGCTCGGTTGATCTCATCAGCCAGCACCACGTTAGCGAAGACCGGGCCTTCGCGGAAGTGGAAGCGGTTGTCGTGCTGGTCGAAGATGACCGTGCCGGTGAGGTCCGAGGGCAGCAAGTCGGGCGTGAACTGGATGCGCTTGTAGCTGACGCCCAGGGTGCGCGCCAGCGTCTTGGCCAGCGTGGTCTTACCCATGCCGGGCACGTCTTCGAGCAGCAGGTGCCCTTCGGCCAGCAGCCCAACCAGGCACGTCGAGATGACCTCGGCCTTGCCCACGATGACGCGCGAGACAGCATCGTGAATGGCCTCAACGTGAGCCTGGAACTCGCGCGGCTCCATTGGTAGAGGTTCTGAGGGAGGAGTTGCGGGGGCCCGACCGTTCGGGGCTGCGGAGGAGTGCGCGGAGGATGGCTTAAACATAAGAGAACGCACTCTTTTTTATCACGATGGGCGCCGCAAGTACTTGCGGCGCTCAGAGCAGCCAACAAATCCTAACGAAACGTAGCGGCGCTTAGGCCTCGCCGCCGCGCTCTGGATCTTGGAGCCGCTTCCAGGCCGCAAGTACTTGAGCGCTCAGCTGCTTGGGCGTGCCGTTGTTGTGGATCAAGGTCAGCGAAGCGCCGCCCAGCTTGTCTATCTTCTCGCCAAACGAAGGCTGAGCCGCCAGCCTCGCCCGCGCCGCCTTCTCATCCAGCCCGCGCGCCTGCATCAGACGCCCCAGCTGAACCTCGCGCTCGCACACCACGCACCACAGCGCATCGCACGAGCGCCACTGCCCGCTCTCAATCAGCTTAACCGCTTCCAGAACCACGATCTCGGGCGGGTTCTCGCGCTCCCTGAGAATCTTCAAATGAACCTCGCGCAAAGCCGCCACAGCCGGGTGCACCAGAGCTTCGAGCTGCCTCAAGGCCGCGGCATCGCCAAACACAAGCTGCCCCAGAGCCACACGGTTCACGCTGCCATCGGCTTGAATAAGCGCTTCAACCGCCGCGACCAAGTTGTTCTCAAAGCGAGGCGCGAATAAGGCCACAACCTCAGTGGCGAAGGTGCGGTCGGCGTAAAGATCGTGCACCAGCTGATCGGCATCGACGTGAGCCGCGCCCAACTCAACCAAGAGCCGCGCCACCGAACTCTTGCCGCACGCGATGTCGCCGGTCAATCCGAGAAGTTTCATGTTGGAGCGTGCAAGTACTTGTGTTGTTCGGGACTCATTCAGTTGAGCTTGATCGCTTCCAATGCCCTATCTTCCAGCGAGTAGCCAGCCAGGGAACGGGCGCCTGGCGCGAAGCAGATCCAGTTGAAAGCGTACTGCGCGGCCAGATTTCGGCCAAAACGGAGGCGCAGAGTGCGTGTGTTGAGCGAGACGAGACGGCCTACCCCAACGTGAGACGATGCCGCGTACCGTGTTGTCCGCAGCGAAAGCCGGAAGCTCGAAACCATCGGCGGCGTTGGGAATCAGCAGGCTGAAATCGAAAATGCGGCGGCGCTCCTGCCAGTTCCACAGCGATAGCCCCGTGAGCAGAAGACGTCCATCGGGCGAGAACGCGAAGCTGGACAGACTGTCATTGTTCGTCTCTGAGATGCGCTTCCAGAGCCGTGTCTTCATGGTGGGCAGGCTCCAAATATGAAGTTGCTCAGGCTGGGTATCTCCTACAACTCCGCCTGCCGCCACGAACCTGCCGTCGGGCGAGAAGGTCAGTGCGCTCACATAGCCACCGAATGACACCACGCGCCGCTCTTGTCCAGTTGGAACATCCCACAGGCGCATCAAGGTATCGCCGCCGCCCGAGGCCAACGTCCGCCCGTCAGGAGAAAACGCCAGCGCGTAGACGATGAACTCCTGAGAGCGCACCGGACGCAGGGTACGAATAAGCTTGCCGCTGCGCCCGTCCCACAACTGGAGAGGGCCGAAGTACATTTCATTCAGGTTGGGGTTGTTGGAGCCCGTTGCAGTTGCCACCAGCCGTCCATCGCCCGAGACAGCCAATGCAGTCAAGTAGAAGTGCAAGCCGCGAATTGCAGCCCGTACTCGCCCGCTTCGAGCACCGCGCAGCCTCACGATAGGCTCGTGCGCCGCTCCTGCAACTTCAACAGTCGCCAGCACCCTGCCGTCAGCTGAGAACACAGCCTCTTGAAGCGGGGCCGTCCGCACCATCCACAATGGCCGCACCTTCGCCTGAGCACCCTGCGCCACAGATGGCGCAACGCTCAAGCTGATGAGCGCCGCGCTCCCGACAATCAAGCCAAAGCGTTTCATAGAGCGGATTGCGATGCTTCCAAGTACTTGCAGCCCCCGCTTCTACTCGATCACTTTGTTCAGCGAATACTCGATGATGCCCGTGGCTCCGGCTTCTTTGAGCTTGGGGATCAAGTCGCGGACGGCTTTTTCGTCGGCCACAATTTCCAGGGCGATCCAGTCCGCTGTGTCCGAAAGAGGCGAGGTCGTGGGGCGCTTGAGCGAGGGCAGCATGGCCAGAATCGCGGGCAGCTTGTGGCGCGGCGCGTTCATCTTCAGGCCGACCTTGCTCTGGGCTTCCATGGCGCCCTTCAAGAGCATGGACAGCACTTCGAGCTTGCCTCGCTTCCACTCATCGCTCCAGGCGTCCCTGTTGGCAATCAGGCGCGTGGTTGAGGAAAGCAGCTCGTCGATGATCTTCAGCCCGTGGGCGCGCAGGGTCGAGCCTGTCTCGGTGCCTTCGACGATGGCATCGACCAGGGCCGGAACCTTGACTTCGGTTGCGCCCCAAGAGAACTCGACCTCGGCTTGCACGCCGTGCGATTCTAAATAGCGGCGCGTGACTCCGACCAACTCGGTCGCGATGCGCTTGCCTTCTAAATCTTTCGGGCCTTGGATGGGCGAGTCGTGGGGCACAGCGAGCACCCAGCGGTAGGGGCGCGAGGTGGCCTTGGAGTAGATGAGCTCGGCGACTTCGTGCACATCGGCCTGGTTTTCGAGCACGTTGTCCCAGCCCGTGATGCCCGCGTCGAGCACGCCCTCATGCACGTAGCGCGGGATTTCCTGGGCGCGCAGCAAGACGATCTCAAGCTCTTCGTCATCGACCGAAGGGTAGTAGGAGCGCTCGGAGACGTTGACGGACCAGCCCGCGCGCTTCATCATGCGGATGGTGGCTTCCTGAAGCGAGCCTTTGGGTAGGCCCAGCTTCAGGCGCCCTGAGGTGGAGCCGTTCAGCGAAGGAGAAGGTTGCATGGAAGAGGAAGTGCTGCTCGAAGTGCTGCTCATAGAACTCATGGAAGAAGTGGCCGCGAATGGGCGCGCCCAGTTTAGCAGCGCTCCCGCAGCCGGACGCGTCGCATCAACCCCGTCGCTGCTCCAAGTACTTGAGACGGTTTGGGCGCTGCGGGCTTCTGGTAGCGCGTTGACACTGGAGAGCGCCACAATAATAATAGAAGCACTTTTCGGCTTCCAGTTTTCACACTGTTGTTCGCACTGTCTCACGGGGCCCAGCTTCTCGTGAGAAGTTTTCCCAGCGCCTTGAAACGCCTTGAGCCCGCGCCGCCACATTACTTCAGGGCGCGGCGATGCTGCACAGGACTTGATATGGCTTTGTTCGGCAAGAAATCTGACGACGCCTCGGGCGCGACCACAACCACCTCTCCTCCCTCTTCCAAGGGCGCTAAAGGCGGCCTGTTCGGTAAGAACAAGAAGGGCACGGACGCTCCGGCTCCCGCCTCTGTAACCACGGGCAACGGAGCCGCGACAGCTCCGGGCGGAACCGATGCGGGCGTTGGCTTCGATGACTTCAGCGACTTCGGCAACTTCGGCGCGCCCGCGCCTGAACTGTCGCGCGCTCCCGTTGTGACCACGAGGGCGCGGCCCAAGGTGCTGGGAGGCACGGCCATCGGGCTCAACATCGGCAACTCGACCATCAAAGTCGTCGAGCTGCGCTCATCGGGCGGCAGCATCAAAGTCACCGGAGCGGCCACTGTTCACACGCCGCTCGAAAGCCTTTCCAACGGCGTTATCATCAGCCAGGGCGCGCTTTCGCACGCCATTCGTTCCGCAATGCAGGCCGCGGGCATCAAGTCCAAGGCCGTCACGACCGCTGTTTCGGGCACGGGCTCAATTGTGGTGCGCGTGGTCGAGATGGCGCGCATGAGCGACAAAGAGCTTGAAGAGACGATGCGCACGGACGCGGAGAAGTTCATCCCCTTCGCGCCCGAGGAAGTGAGGCTGGACTTCCGCGCCCTGCGCGAGCTACCCACGCCGCCCGACTCGCCCAACATGGACGTGCTCATTGCAGCCGCTCAGCGCGAGGTGCTGTACCAATACGGCGACGCGGTGAAGGGCGCTCGGCTGACTCCGCGCGCGATTGAGGTCGAGCCCCTGGCCGTGACGCGTGCCCTGTCGCATGCCGTCGAGGGCTCAGAGGTCAACTACGCCCGCGTCACAGCCGCCATCAACATCGGGGCCACGGCCACCGAGATTTCGGTTTTGCGCGGCGACATCCTGGTCTTCACGCGCACCTTGCCCAGCGGAAGCGGCGCTCTGACGCAGGCTCTGGTCGATTACCTGGGCCTGTCCGAAAGCGAGGCCGAGCGAGTCAAGCAGGAGTTCGGCGACGCCCTGCCTTCGTTCAACAGCGGCTCGGGCACTTCCCCCGCTCCCAGCGGCTCGGGCTTCGACAACGCCTTTAGCGACGACTGGTCCAACATGGACTTCGACACGCAGGGCACAGCCCCCGCAAGTACTGCGGGCGCTCTGAGCACTTCGGCAGCCTCCGATCC
>JAABUM010000912.1_pt1 | contig 47512 bp, 39 predicted proteins | sample 5559161 | NCBI WGS metagenome assembly JAABUM01 (sample SAMN10711868, study PRJNA513369) | rock metagenome | isolation source: Antarctica rocks | place: Antarctica: Victoria Land, Siegfried Peak nord
GGACGCCATCCGCGTCATTCACCGTGCGTTGGCCGCCGGGTGCCGCCTCAACCGGCGCAAAACGAAACCCAACACCTCCCAATTACTCTGTGATCCTGCCCTGGCCGGTTTAGGTTGATGCGTATGGTATGGGTGTCCTCGGATCCTCACCCTCCTTTCCGAGTTCAATAAGCGTTGCCGTGGAACCGCGCCGCGCAACGCGCGGACGCGGACAGGGGAGAGAACAACAGACAAGCGCACTACACCCATTCTTAGGACGGTCCCTGGGAGCGCGGGTCAAGCACGTCGCGCAGGCCTTCACCGAGAAAGGTAAACGAGAGCACCAGAGCAGCCAGGACCATGCTGGGCCAGAGCACTTCGTTGGGGTTCGTCTGGATGACGCCCTGCGCTGAGGCATCATTAATCATGCCGCCAATACTGGGGTTGGGGGGTTGAATGCCCAACCCCAGCAGGCTCAAGGTTGCCTCGGAAATGACCACCGACGCTATGTCTAGGGTAATCCACACAATGATGAGGTTAGCCACGTTCGGCAGGATGTGGCGGCGGATAATCCGTAGATTGCTGGTACCCACGGCGTGCGCCGCCTCGATAAAGTCGCGTTCGCGCAGCGAGAGCACTTGACTGCGCACAAAGCGGGCCATATACGGCCAACTGACCAGAGCAATGGAGATGGCGATCAGGCTCAGGCGGCCTGAGCCCGGGGGTAACAATCGGTCGAGAGGAGGAGGAGGTGTGTTAAAGGCGTCACCAAATAGGGCGTTGACCAGGACGGCAAGCAGGATACCTGGGAAGGCAAAGAAGATGTCGGCCAGCCGCGAGATGAGGCCGTCGATGCGCCCGCCCACATAGCCAGCGATGATGCCCAGAGTCGTGCCCAATGCGACGTTGATTGCCTCGACGACCAGCGCGACGGTCAGCGAGACACGCAAGCCATAGAGGATCCGGGAGAGCACATCTCGTCCGGTGCTGTCGCTGCCGAAAAGGTAGCCGTGCGCAGGGTCGGGCAGGCCGTCAATGCGGTTGTAATCAATCGCCTGTGGATCGTGGGGGGCCAGGTACGAAGCAAACGCGGCCCCTAGCGCCAGAAGCACGATGATCAGCAAACTCGCCGTGGCCAGGCGCTTGTGGAACAGGCGACGCCAGGCCGCGGGGTGGCGTGTGGTCTCACCCCCGTTTTCCTCAGCAAGAAGGCCGAGAGGGGCCTGTGCTACCATCATGTCCTCAGATAGGGTGTCGGGCGGCATGCTCGTGCCCATAACGTGTGCTCTCTTCCTAACCCTGCCGCACACGCGGATCGATGACCGTATAGAGAAGATCGGTCAGCAGATTGACCACCGTGACGACAACTGCCAGCAAGACAACCGTGGCCTGGACTACTGGAAAGTCCTTTTGGAAGATTGATTGCACAGTGATATAAGCCACACCTGGGATATTGAACAGGACCTCAATGACGAAGGCGCCAGTGACCAAAAAGGCCAGTGCTGGACCCAGGACAGTAATGATGGGCAGCAGGGCGTTACGAAACGCGTGTTTATAGAGGATGAGCGCGCGGCGTAGCCCCTTGGAGCGGGCAGTGCGCACGTAATCCTGTCGCAGCGCCTCAAGCATACTGCTGCGGGTGATGCGGGCGAAAAACCCTAGCAGGGTCGCCGTGTAGATCAGTACTGGAAAGATGGCATACTGTGGCCCCTGCCAACCGGCAACAGGCAGGTAGGGCAACCCGTGGGTATAGAGGGCGATATCGCCGATCCGCAGCACAGGGATCAGTACAAAGGTGGGCACGGCATACAATCCCATCATCAACACCGTGGCCCCACTATCGAGCCAGGTACCCTGTCGGGTTGCCATAAAGATGCCGAGAGGAATGCCCAGCACGAGTGTGAGAACAATGGAGAGCAGGCCCAGCGTCAGCGATGCAGGCAAGCCGCGCGCCAGAATGGTGGTTACCTGCTCATCACGCAAGACATACGAGGCGCCGAAGTCCAGGTGGAGGGCATTCCACAGGAACGTCAGATACTGCCGCCACCAGGGCTGATCGAGGCCGAGCAAATGCACCAGGCGCGCGTGCTCAGCCGGATCATGGCGCTGGCCAAGGATGATCTCGACCGGATCACCAGGGGCCAGGTGCGCTGCCATAAAGGTGATAAAAGTCACGCCCACCAGGATAGGGGCCAGAGCAAGCAGGCGCCGCGGAACGATCTGCATTAGCGACTGTGCTGCTGTGCATCAGGCGGGATTACCCGGCGCCAGTGTGTTGGCGCTGGGCAACCACCTTGTCCCGCGCGCCCGCCACCAAGGCAGCCGAGTTCCTCAATTGAACAGGCCGAAATCGACAACGGCTCCCTCGCAATTTCTATCGATTTTATCGGACTACTTCACGTCAGAGTGTACCGGTGGCAGGCACTCTATGTCAAGGTCACTGGCGCTCCTCCTGTCTCACGAAAAAGGTCATGGCTGCAGATCCCCTGCCGTGTGCCAGTGGTCATGAAAGGGGAAGCGTCAGGATCATTAACCTACATAACCGATGTGAGGCACAGTAGGCGGTGGCAGCCGTCAAACTTGATACCCGAGGAATTTCCATTTTCGGCTCTAAGTGGCCGCTTGGTCAAGGTTCGTAGCTTTGAGTGCTCCAAAACCGCACGTGGCAACGACGAACTTGGAGCGCGGAGCCACTTAGCTTATGCGTTTTTATCAGAATAGATAATGGTTTGTCGAGCGCCAACAGATCGCTTTCTTGGCACTTGATGCCACGGCCACTCGCCTCGGTAGACATGGGGAGTGCCTCCATGCCGCATGACGCGTGTTGTCTGGTATAGTCGGAGCAGGATGCGGCCCGGGGCGGAAATGGGGAGGTAAGGACGTGGAGGAGGGTGAGGGCCGGGGGCGCACGGTGCTGATTGTAGAGGACGATCAGGCTATGGCTGACCTGGTACGCGCCTACCTGGAGCGCGATGGCTACCATGTGCGGCACGCCGAAACCGGGGAGGAAGGCATTGAGTTAGCCCAGCAGGCTCGGCCAGATTTGATTTTGCTCGACTTGATGCTGCCTCTACGCTCAGGTTGGGAGACCTGCCGCGCCTTGCGCGCGCGGGCGGATGTGCCCATCATCATGGTCACTGCCAGGCGCGCCGAGGACGACCGCCTGCGCGGCTTTGCCGAGGGAGCCGACGACTACGTGACCAAGCCGTTCTCTCCCCGTGAGCTTGTGGCCCGCGTGGGCGCCGTGCTGCGCCGCCGCCAATCCGCCGCCGCCGCCGTGATCAGCGTTGGCCCACTGGTGGTGGATCTTCGCGCCCGCACCGCCGCCGTGGACGGCGCGCCGGTGGCCCTGCGGGAGCGTGAGTTTGACTTGCTGGCCTACCTGGCCGCCCGCGCCGGCGAGGTGTGCCCCCGAGCAGACCTGCTAGACCACGTGTGGGGCTACGACTTCGAGGGCGATGAGCGGACCATTGACACCCACGTGCGTCGCCTGCGCGCCGTGCTAGGCGCCGCCGGCGCCCTGTTGCACACGGTATGGGGCGTGGGCTATAAGCTGGTGGAGGCCCAGACATGATCGTGGTGGGGCGGCCATTTCGCACGGTACGTGGTCAACTCACCGCCGCTATGATTACCCTGGGTGTACTGGCCATCACCCTCAACGCGCTCCTGCTGGGCGGGTCCCTGCACGGCTCTATCCTGGATCGCCAGCAACACAGTGTCGCCGGGCAAGCCGCTGCTCTCAGCGGCTGTTGCCAGAAAACTGCTACCCTGCTGCTGCTTACCCAGCCCGGCGCCCTGAATCGGGCTATGCAGGTTGCCCTGGCCGGCACACTGGAGCGGCGCGTGCTGATCGTGGATGCTCACGGCCATCTGCTCTATGCGTCGCCCCTGTCGGCTGGAGCGCGGGCCACGTTGCTGACCCGTCTGCGCTCTGATCTGGCTGCCGGTCAGCCATGGGCTGGTCACGTGGGTAATCAGGTGGTGGCCACCGTCCCCATCGTTGTCTCCAACGGCGCGGCGAGTACGGGGCGCACGATCGTGGGCGCCCTGTTAGTGGACGAAGACAACGAAGTAGGCGAGGTGCAATGGCGGCGGTCCGTTGGCCTGATTGTGATCTCCGGCCTGGTGACCCTGGCCCTGGTCGGCCTGGGTGGAGCGCTCGTTGCTGGCACGGTAGCCCGCCCCTTGCGGGCGATGACGCACGCCGCGCGGGCCGTTGCGGCGGGCAACTATACCCAGCGCGCCGCATCCACGGGGCCCGCCGAGTTGCGTGATCTGTCTGCCTCGTTCAACACAATGGTGGGGGAGGTGTTGCACCAACGCAGAATCGAACGCGATCTACTGGCCAACGTCTCCCATGAGCTGGCCGCGCCGCTGGGCCTGATCCGGGGGTACGCGGAGGCGCTGGCCGACGGCGTGGCCGGCGACGAGGCTCAGCGGCTGACCGCGCTGCACACGATCAGCCACGAGGCCACCCGGCTGGGCCGCCTCAGCGGCGACCTGCTGGATCTGGCCCTGCTAGAGTCGGGGCAGGTCAGCTTGCACATCGAGCCGGTGCCCGTGGGCGACCTGATCAGCGGTTTGGTGGCGCAGTTCGCCACCGTGGCGCGTGAGGCCGAGGTCAGTCTGACCGTCCAGGTGGCCCCTGCCCTGCCATTCGTGCCCACCGATGGGCTGCGCTTGGAGGGTGTGCTGGTCAACCTGGTCACTAATGCCCTGCGTCATACGCCCCCAGGGGGCGCCGTGACCCTGTGCGCCGCGCCGCATGATGGCGGGGTTGCCCTCGCCGTTACCGACACGGGCAGCGGGATCGCCCCCGAGGATCTGGCGCGCATCTGGGAGCGCTTTTACCAGGGTGACAAGGGGCGCGACCGGCGCGCCCCCCGCGGCGGCGCCGGCCTGGGATTGGCCATCTGCCGTACGACCGTGCTCCTGCTGGATGGGCGCATCTCCGTGGAGAGCCAGCCCGGCGTGGGCACGACCTTCACGGTCTGGTTGCCTCTGCGCGGAGGAGCGTCGTAAATCATAGGGTACAAACCTGTAGCGGTGTCTCCCTGGCCCTGAGGAACGCCAAGGCAGGCCAAGAGCGTATACTTGCCATTAGGGGCGCGCGCCTACGCCTACGGCGTCGTGACCGGCATATCAGAGAAAACTATACAGCGCGACGCGCGGTTAATCACGTCGTGGGGGGACTGAGATGGACGTTTTCGAGGCTGTGCGCTCGGCGCTGGCCGTGCGCCGCTACCAGGATAGGGCGGTGCCCGCGGAGGTCGTGCGGCGCATCGTGGAGGCCGGACGCCTGACCGGCAGCTCGATGAACAAGCAACCGTGGCACTTCATCGTGGTCAAGGACCGCGACACGCTCGGACAACTGGCCACGCTGGCCGGCAGCGGCCCCTATATCGCTCAGGCGCCGCTGGCCATCGTGGTGGCGGTGGATCGGAGCCCCTATGCCGTCTCCGACGCTAGCCGGGCTATCCAGTCCATGGTGCTGGCCGCCTGGTCCGAGGGCGTTGGCTCTAACTGGGTGGGCTTTGGCGGCATGGAGGAGGGCAAAGCTCTGCTGCGCATCCCCGCCGGGTTGGATATACTGGCCGTGCTACCCTTCGGTTATCCGGCGGACGCCGTGGGCCAGGGCAAGAAGGAGCGCAAGCCACTGGCCGAGGTGGCCCATCAGGAGCGCTTTGGCCAGCCGTTTGCCTAAAGTAAGTCCGAGGTGGAACCTACATGCCATCACGCGCCGACCGTGCGGGTTTCGCCCTGGCTTCGGTTTAGTACACGCTCAAGGCGGCGGGATGGACCTACCAAAACCACCCTCTGCTCACGTGAAAGCATCACTGCCCATGGGGTTAGTGGTTCGACATGCCTGCTATAACCGTCTGCTCCGGTGAGGGCGATGCCGTTGAACCAAGGCGACAGGGGCAGCGCGGCGGCGGTATAGGCAGGGGCCATGTATGCTGAAGTGAGCCTACCCCTTTTCGCGGGCGGGGCGCCTAACGCAGGGGCGGGATAGCGGGCGAGGGGAGAGCAATGATGGCGACGGAGCAGTGGACAGTGGCGGATATACCGACGCAGAGCGGGCGGCTGGCCGTGGTGACCGGTGGCAACAGTGGCATCGGTTTTGAGGCGGCCAGCGCGCTGGCCGGGGCAGGGGCGCGGGTGGTGTTGGCCGTGCGCCGCGAGGAGCGCGGCCAGGTGGCGGCGGCGGAGATCGCCAAGGCGCATCCACAGGCGCTGGTGGAGGTGATGGTCCTAGATCTGGCCGATCTGGCCAGTGTGCGCCGCTTCACGGCGGCCTTTCTGGAGCGCCACGCCGCGCTGGACCTGTTGATCAACAATGCTGGTGTGATGGCTCTGCCCTACAGCCGCACCGCCGATGGCTTCGAGATGCAGTTTGGCACAAATCACCTGGGCCATTTCGCCCTGACCAGCCTGCTGCTGCCGGCCGTGTTGGCCGCGCCAGCGGGCCGGGTAGTCACCGTTAGCAGCGTCGTGCATTGGGTGGGCAAGATCGCCTTTGACAACCTGGATGGTTCGCGCGGCTATAATCCCTGGGTAGCCTATGGTCAGAGCAAGCTGGCCAATCTGCTGTTCGCCCGCCAGTTACAGCGCCGACTTGCCGCCGCGGGCGCCGCCGCGCTCAGCCTGTCCTGCCACCCCGGCTACGCCGCGACCAATCTGCAGTCGGCAGGTCCACAAGCCAGAGGCTCACAACTCGGCTTGCGCCTGAATGAACTGGGCAACCGCCTGTTTGCCCAGAGCGCGGCGATGGGCGCCTTGCCCACGCTCTACGCGGCCACGGCACCCGAAGCCCGTGGGGGCGACTACATCGGCCCCCAGAGCAACCTGGGGCAGGGTGGGTATCCCGGCCGGGCCTCCTCCAGTCCCCGCGCCCACGACGCCACCGTGGCCGTGCGGCTCTGGCGGGTCTCGGAGGACCTGACTGGGGCCTCCTACGACGCGCTGAACCAGAGCGCGGGCGGCTGAACCGAGATCTGACGCTTCCTCCGCGACTGGTCACCCTCCAGAAGAGACGGCCGCGCGCAGGCCGCGGAGTGTGTCCGCGTGACCCTTCTGCCCTCATTGGGGTGGCGTGAGTGCCTCGAAGATGCTCACCACTGGATAGGTGAAGCCGGGCGCCACATCCTCGCCATTGAGGCTGTCGCGCGTGTTGAGCGTGACGACCGGGCCATCCGTGTGGCCAGAACGCCACACGTCGATGTGTCCACTCGACGGCCAGACGACCCAGACAAGGCGTGTTCCGCCGGCGAGATAGAGACGCGCTTTGGCGGCCATCTCATCCGGCTTCTGGTCGGGCGAGACCACCTCCACGGCGAGGTCGGGGGCAAAAGGAACCGGGCGCGGGCCAGGGCGGTGGCCGGGGTGGCGCTCCCATGCGTAGAACCCCACATCAGGAAGCAGGCCGGTGTCAGCACCGGAGAACTTGTAGACGCCATCGGCGCCGGTGACAACACCAAGACGATGCGCACGCACGTAGGCACGCAGCTCCCCGCCGATCTCGGCACCGATAATTGTCGCTTCCTCCCCACTCCCGGCCATACGGACTAGGACTCCCTCGATCACTTCATAGATGTAGCCATCACCAGGCAACTCGAGCAGAAGGTCGACCGTGACAGGTCCCATACCTGAGACAACCTCGGCCCACGGCGCGGAGTTTGGGGGGGATACAGGTGCAGTGCTCATTGGTGTGTGGTCCTCCTCTGATCATGCCTCCAGTTCTCTACTTCAGACGAAGGATACCCTATCTGCCGTCCACTCTGCTCCCCGTGTACTGAAACCTGACGCTTCCCTCCGCACCTACTCTCAGTGATAGCCGCGTACCTCCAGGGCCAGGGCGTGGCCGGGGAAGCCCTCATGGCGAGCCAGGGCCAGCACGTCGGGGGCCAGGGCGGCCTCGGCTTCGGGCTGCAGGTAGGCAATAGAGCTGCGCTTGATAAAAGACAGGGCGGTCACGCCCGAGGTGACCTGGGCAAAGCCGCCGGTGGGCAGCGAGTTGGGCGTACCCACGCTGTAGTTAGCCAGCACGTTGGGCGTGTGCTGGCCCAGCAGGATCTCGCCGGCGTGCTGGATGCGAGCGGCCACAAACAGGGGGTCGCGGGTGGCGATCTGCAGGTGCTCGGGGGCATAGGCGTCCACAAAGTCGATACCCTCCTGTAGGTCGCGCACCAGTACGGCGCCGCCGTAGTCGGTGGTGCTAGCGGCCACATGGGAGCGCTGCGGCTCGGGCAAGGTCTGGCGCAGGGCCTCCATCTCGCGGTCCACGGCGGCGATTAGATCGGCGGAGGCGGTGACCAGGAGGGCCGCTGAGTCGGCCCCGTGTTCGGCTTCGGTGAGCAGGTCAGCGGCGACCAGCCGCGGGTCGGCGCTGTCGTCGGCCAACACAACCGTCTCGGAGGGGCCGAACAGCATATCCACGCGCACGCCGTGTAGCTGCACCAACACCTGCGCGGCCTGGATATAGGGGTTGCCGGGGCCGCTGATGCGGCGCACGCGCGGCACTGTCTCGGTGCCAAACGCCAGGGCGGCGATACCGGCCACGCCGGCTGAGCGGTAGACGTTCTCGATGCCCAGCAGACGGGCCACCACCAGCACGGCGGGATCCACGGCCTTGCCCTGGCCTTTGAGCGGCGGCACAACCACGGCGATATGGGGTACGCCGGCTACCGTGGCCGGTGTGCCCAGGTGAATCATCACGGAGGGGAACGAGCCTTTACCACAGGGCACGTAGAGGCCTGCGCTGATCACGGGGCTGACCTGCTCACCTAGCAGCATGCCCGGAGCCATGGTCTCCAGCCAGGACTGGCCCTGCATTAGCCGCTCGTTGTAGCGACGTACATTGGCGATGGCCCCTTCAATGGCCCGGTACACCGTGGGGCTGATCTGGCTCTCGGCGGCGGCAAACTCCTCGGGCGAGACGCGCAATTCATGGGGCTGCAACGCGCAGCCGTCGAAACGCCGCAGGGCGTCCACCAGGGCGGCGTCGCCGCGCTGCCGCACATCGTCCACGATGCCGCGCACCTCCTCAATCAGAGCGGGATTAAGGATGGTCGCCGTGGAGCGGTTGAGCACGTACTCACGTTGGGCAGGGGTCATGTCGGCGTAGCGATAGACCTTCACGGTGTGGTCTCCTCTGGGGGCCAGGAACTCCGCCAGGCGTGGCGAGTCCAGGATCTCGGCAAAAGTGGTGAACGGCGCGTGGGGGACGCCGCCGCCACGTATGATGCCTTCGCTCACTTCCCTCAGATCTACCCGCTACGGCCAGTGTAGCACGCCGGGGCTCAGGCGCCGTACTCGTCAGCCTCCAGGAAGGCGCGCACATCGGCAGGGTTGCGCGAGAGGCCCAGGGCGACCATCAGGGCCAGGCGGGCTTTGGGCGGGGTGAGGCGGCCGGCGCGGATCACGCCGCGGCGGACCAGATCCATGCCCGCGCCAGGGTAGGCATAGCTGTCCAGCACGCGCCCGGCCACGCAGCGGGTGGCCACCACCACGGGCACGCCCGCCTGGGCGGCGCGGTCCAGGGCGGGCAGGCACTCCACGGGCAGGTTGCCGCGGCCGGTGCCCACGGCGACAATACCGTGCGCGCCGCGCTCCAGCAGGTAGTCCAGCACGCCGAAGCCGTCACCGGTGGGCAACGTGACCAGGGCCACGGCGGTGTCCAGAGTGTGCGGGTAGGGGTGAAGGCGGCGGGGCGGGGCCGGTGGCCCATAGAACACCACGCGGTCGCGGTCAATCATGGCCAGGGGGCCGCCGTTGGGCGAGACGAAGGCTCCGGAAGCCTCACTATGCCATTTAACCACAGCGCGGGCCGCGTGGACTTCCTCATTGAAGGCGACCAGCACGCCGCGCCCGGTGGCGGCAGGGTCGGCGGCCACGCGCAGGGCGCCCAGCAGGTTGCGCGGGCCATCAGGGCTGGGCTCCGAGTTGTGCTTCATCGCTCCGGTCAGCACCACCGGCCGGGTGGTCCGCAGCATCAGGTCGAGCAGGAACGCCGTCTCCTCCAGCGTATCCGTGCCATGGGTAATCACGCAGCCAGCGTGCTGGCCGTGGGACATAAGTTCATCTACCATGCGGGCCAGATCCCACATCAGGGTGGGCGTCATGTGCGGGCCGGGCAGCAGACCGAACTCGTGGGCCTGTACGGCGGCATAGCGGGCGCCCTCGGGGATCAGGCCCAGCACAGCCGCCGCGTCCAGGCTGGGTACGGGTCCGCCCAGGACGGGATCAATGGCCATGGAGATGGTGCCGCCGGTGGTCACCAGCAGGACGTTCGGTAGAGGGGCCATGGGGTCAGGCGCCCTGCTGGACGTAGTCGAACATGCGCTGGGCCAGGTCATCCTGCAGCTGGGCGGTCAGGCCACCGTCTACCACGAGGGCATGGCCGGTGATGAACGACGACTCATCGCTGGCCAGGAACAGGGCGGCGCGGGCCACATCGTCGGGCACGCCGTAGCGGCGCAGGGGGTACATCTCGGCGGCCAGCCTGGCGCGCTCTGGATGGGTAGTATAGTAGGCGGCGTGCTTCTCGGTGACGATCAGGCCAGGGCAGATGCAGTTAGCCCGGATACCGTCGGGGCCAAAGTCCACCGCGAGCTGTTTGGTCAGGGTAATCAAGGCCCCCTTGGCCGCCTCATAGGCAGCTGAGCGGCGGGCAGCCAGCAGACCATGCACCGACGCGATGGTGATGATAGAGCCGCCGCCGGCGCGGCGCATAGAGGGCACGGCGTAGCGGGCGCCCAGGAAAGCGGCGTCGTAGACGGCGCGGCGCATGCGCGTCCACTCGTCCAGGGGCAGGTCCACGGCGTTGCCATGGTTGAACACCGAGGCGTTGTTGACCAGCACGGAGACCGGGCCAAACTCCTGCTCGGCGCGGGCGACCAGTTGCTCCACATCGGCTGGCTCCCCCACATCGCAGGTCTGATGGGCGGCGCGCCCGCCCCCGGTCACAATCTCAGCTGTGGTAGCGCGTCCGCCATCGTCCTGGATATCGGCCAGCATCACGGCCGCGCCCTGGCGGGCAAACAGCAGGGCCATGCCGCGCCCGATGCCCTGGGCCGCGCCCGTAATCACAGCTACCTTCCCTTTCAGCCGGTCCATACCTCTCCCCTGAGCTAGCCACGATCAATCGCCTGAGCGCCTGCTCATGATAAACGAAAAGGGGAGCTGCTCGGTAGAGCAGCTCCCCTTTGCCGTGGGCGCCGGTCGGGCGGAAGCCCAGGACGTGACAGGTACAACCTTGCCGCTTTGGCTCAACCGCAAGCGGTGTGCCCGGCAGGTGGCCGAGATCGCGGTCGTCAGCCCAGGGTGGACGCGGGCACTTAGTTGTGGCCGTGGCCGGCGTGGCCCGAGCCAACATTGTCCGGGTCTTCTTCTTTCTTGTCCACAATGAGCGCCTCGGTGGTGAGGATCATCTGGGCAATAGAAGAGGCGTTCTCCAGGGCGGTGCGGGTGACCTTGACCGGGTCAATGATGCCCGCGCCGACCAACTCGACGTACTGGTCGGTCATCACGTCGTAGCCCCAGGTCTTACTGTTGTTCTTCTCCTGGGCGCGGCGTACCTCAGAGATAACCACCGAGCCGTCCTCACCGGCGTTGTGGGAGATCTGGCGGATTGGCTCCTCAAGGGCGCGGCGCAAGATGTTCACGCCGATGGCCTCATCACCCTTAAGCTGAACGGCGTCCAGGGCGGGGATGGCGTTCAGGTAGGCCACGCCACCACCGGGCACGATGCCCTCTTCAAAGGCGGCGCGGGCAGCGGCCACGGCGTCTTCCACGCGGGCCTTCTTCTCCTTCATCTCCACCTCGCTACTGGCCCCGGCGCGGATGACGCCCACGCCGCCGGCCAGCTTGGCCAGGCGCTCCTGCAGCTTCTCGCGGTCGTAGTCGGAGGTGGTATCCTCAATCTGGGCCTTGATCTGCTCAATGCGGCCCTTGATCTCAGCGGAGTCACCGCGGCCACCTACGATCACCGTGTCGTCCTTGTGCGCCACGACACGGGTACACTGGCCTAGATCGTCGAGGCGGGCGCTGTCCAGCCGCCGGCCCACATCCTCTGTAATCACCTGACCACCAGTGAGCACGGCGATGTCACGCAGCATCTCCTTGCGGCGGTCGCCGAAGGCGGGGGCCTTGATCGCCACCACGTTGATGATGCCGCGCAGCTTGTTGACCACCAGGGTGGCCAAGGCCTCGCCGTCCACGTCCTCGGCGATGATCAGCAGCTCACGCTTGCCACTCTGGGCGACCTTCTCCAGCACGGGCAGGATGTCCGCGATGGCGCTGATCTTCTTATCCGTGATCAGCACGGCGGGGCTCTCGATAACCGCTTCCATGTGCTCGGTGTCGGTCACAAAGTGAGGGCTGATATAGCCGCGGTCGAGCTGCATGCCCTCCACGTACTCAATCTCCGTCTGAATGCCCTGCGCCTCCTCGACGGTGACCACGCCATCACGGCCCACCTTGTCCAGCACCTCGGCGACCATATCGCCGATCTCGGTGTCGGCGGCGGAGATGGTGGCGATCTGCTTGATGCCCTCGCGGCCCGAGACGGGGGTAGCCGACGCTCGGATGGCCGCGATCACAGCCTCGGTGCCGGCCTGAATACCACGCTTTAGCAGCATGGGGTTAGCCCCAGCAACAACAGATTTGATGCCCTCGTTGACGATGGCCTGGGCCAGCACGGTGGAGGTGGTGGTGCCGTCGCCCACATTATCGTTCGTCTTGGTGGCGGCCTCTTTAAGCAGCTGAGCGCCCAGGTTTTCCGAGGCGTCCTCCAGCTCAATCTCCTTGGCCACGGTCACCCCATCATGGGTGATGATCGGGGCGCCATACTTCTTGCCCAGGGCAACGTTGCGCCCTCGGGGTCCCATGGTCACCTTGACAGCGCTGGCCAGCGTGTTGATCCCCGTTTTGAGGGCATCGCGGGCCGCTTCGTCATACACAAGCAACTTGCTCGGCATGGGTCTCTTCCTCCCTGCACTTACTCCTGTTCCCGTGGGGCGGGCCGCCCGAATGGGTCCGCCGCATCCCCAGCCCCAGTATATATGAGATGATCAGCGCTTATCAAGGGCTAGCGCTAGCAATCTCACAAGGAGAGTGCTAACCAGCTCACAATTTCAGAGGCTCGGCTCATCGGCGACGGCGTCACACAATAGATCGCCGTGGCCCTCTACCCAGTTGGTCATGGCGCACGGGAAGAGCAGTCGTTCGCCGGTCAGTGCGCGGGCGGCCCAACCACCCCACAGGGCGCCCCTGGCGCCGCCCAGGCTCGGCAGCGTCAGGTGAGCAGCAGGCGGTCAACCACCATGGCGGCGAAGAGGAGGGCCAGATACATGTTGGAGTACATGAACAGGTGGCGGGCCTGGGCCAGCGAGGGGCTGTGTAGGAGGCGCACGGCTTCCAGGATAAAGAGGGCGCCCAGGATGAGCGCGCTGGCCAGATACACCCAGCCCATGGCGTGTACCATGTAGAGCAGCAGGGTGGCAGCCACCAGGAGGAGCGTGTAGAGCATGATGTGCCAGCGCGTCTCCTCATCGCCGCGCACCACGGGCAGCATGGGCACGGCTGCCCGCGCGTAGTCGTTCTTCTTGACCAGAGCCAGCGCCCAGAAGTGGGGCGGCGTCCAGTAGGTAATGATCACAAACAGCAGCACCGGGGCTAGTGAGAGATGGCCAGTCACGGCGGCCCAGCCGACCATGGGCGGCACGGCGCCGGCGGCTCCACCGATAACAATGTTCTGTGGCGTGGAGCGCTTGAGCCAGAGTGTATAGACAAAGACGTAGAACAGGTTGCCGGCCAGGGCCAGTCCGGCGGCCAACGGGTTGACGAACAGGGCCAGCAAGACCACGGCGGCGATGCTGAGCAGGATGCCGAAGACCAATACCTGGCGCGTGCTCAGGGCGCCGGTGGGCAAGGGGCGCCGTTTGGTACGGGCCATCAGCCCATCAATATCGCGGTCAATATATTGGTTGATCGTACTGGCCCCGCCAGAGGCCAGCGCCCCCCCGATCATCGTCCATAGCAGCAGATGAGGCAGGGCAGGCAGGATTGAGGGCCCCTGTTCGCGGGCCGCGATGAGCAGGGCGGCCACGGTGGTGATCAGCAGGAGCATCATCACCCGCGGCTTGGTCAGGGCTATGTAGGCGCGCGCCGTGTCCCTCCAGGTTGTGCCCCACACGCCCACGCTCGTCTCAATGTTCACGTTGCCCTCCCGCCCTCTACCGCCCATGCGCCCTTTGCCGCCTACCCACGCAGCGCCAGAAAAAAGATGGCCGCCACGATTAGCAGGGGCAGGGCCACCCAGGCCAGTTCCCATGATGGGGGGCCCCACGCCCGAGGTCCATCGGCCACCGATGTGGCCCGCGCCTGGCGTAGCGCGTAGGTCAGCAGCCCGGCGCTGACCGCCAGCAAGACGGCCACCACGACGCCGACCAGACCGTCCAGCAGGCCGACCACGGCATTACCCACCCGGGACACCGCGGTCAAGCCAGTCACTGACCCAGAGTGCGGCCCCATAATCATCCTCACCACACCACGAGATCAGGCCAGCGCCCGTGGGTTGCGCGCCTATGCCCTACCCTCACCCCAGGCGGTGTTTGGATCGCGGCACGGCGTCTCATTGCACTGCTATTATACCGGTGGCGCCTGTGGAGCAGCAACACGCCCAGGGGCATCCGCCTGAGTTAGGGCAGAGGACTCGATCACCTCGCGCACGATATAGAGGGGACGAGCGCGCACCTCGTCGTGGATGCGGCCCAGGTATTCACCCATGATGCCCAGGAAGATCAGCTGCACGCCACCCAGGAACAACACGGCGATCAGCACGGTCGCCTGCCCGAAGATCTGGTGGCCAAAAACGCGGGCAATCACGGCGACCAGGATACCCAGCAGGCTGAGCAAGGTAACGATGAAGCCGAAGGTGGTCGCCAGCTGCAGCGGCACGTCGGAGAAGCTGGTCACCGCGTCGCGAAATAGGCGCAGCATCTTCTTGAGTGGATACTTGGTCTGGCCGGCGAAGCGTTCATGACGCACATATTGGATACCGGTACGGCGGAAGCCAACCCAGATGGAGAGGCCACGCATGAAGCGGTTGTGCTCACGCATGCGGGCCATCACATCCACCACCTTGCGGTCGAGCAGCCGAAAGTCGCCAGTGTCGGCGGGGATGGGGATAGCGGTGAGCCGCTGGATCACCCGGTAGAACAGCTTGGCCGTCCACAGCTTGAACACGCTCTCGCCGCGGCGCTCGGCGCGCTGGGCGTAGACCACCTCGAAGCCCTCACGCCACTTGGCCACGAGGTCTTTGATCACCTCCGGGGGGTCCTGCAGATCGGCGTCAATAATCACGACGGCGCGGCCCCTGGCGTAGTCCATGCCCGCCGTGATCACGTTCTGATGACCAAAGTTGCGGGCGAAGAGAACCACACGCACGCGGGGATCGGCGGCCTGCAGCCCGCGCATCACCTCAGGGGAACCGTCCGAGCTGCCGTCGTCCACCAGCACCAGTTCCCAGGGGTCGGCTAGCTCATCCATTACGTCGCGCACGCGGGCGTAGAAATGGGGCAGCGTCTCCTCCTCGTTAAAGATGGGGGCGACCACTGAGAACACTGGATCTGCGCCGGCCATCTTGCTCCTGACCCTCCTTGCCCAGCTACCGCGGCGTCAGCGACAGGTCCACCGCGCTCATTGTACCCTATGGGCTAGTAGCTGACCTGCTCGCGCCAAAGAGCCTAGCCAGCGCTAAGGGGTACGACGCGGGACGGGCGAGTTTGCCGTGCTGGCCCCGCCAGAGAACGGGACCAAGCACACGGCAAGCGCGAGGCCCATCAGTGGCTGCGACGTTCACGCTGACACAACGGTTTTAGATACCGACAACCAGGATACGCACCTTGTCCAGTGTTCGCTGGGCGGCTAGCCACTTGCTGAACGCCAGCTGCTGCTGTTGAGCGCTGGCCTGCTGGACCTGCGGGCCAGCCTGAGCCAGGGGCACCTGCTTGCGCGCCTCTACCATAATGATGTGGTAGCCGAACTGCGATTGCACCGGCTTGCTGATCTGCCCAGGCTTGAGCGAGAAAGCGGCTTGCTCAAAGGACGGCGCCGTAGCCCCATGGGGAAAGAAGCCCAACTCGCCGCCGTTAGCGCCGCTGCCTTTATCAATGGAGTACTGCTTGGCCAGGGCAGTGAACCGCTTGGGGTCATGCTGTAGCTGAGCGTACAGCTTGTCGGCCAGGGCTTTATCCTTGACCAAAATATGGCGGGCCTGTACCTCCTCCACCATGGTCGGCAGAGGCGCTACCTGGCGGGCCACCTTGCTAAATAGCAGGCGCGTGGTCAGATATTTCTTGAAGCTAGCTTCGGTGAAGCCATACTTCTGGAGCTGAGCCTTGAAGGCCACGGGACCGTGCTGCTGCGCCTGTATAGTCGTGTATTGCTTGGTCACCTCGGCGGCGGTAACGGCCAGGTGGACCTTGGCCGCGTATAGTTTGATCACGGCTTCATCAATCAGGTTATTCAGGGCGCCGGCGCGCACCTGGCGCTCGGTGGGCGGTGGGCCGCTCTGCTGGCTCTGGGCGGCGGCAATTTGAGTGCGCAACTGCTGCACGGCGTCAGCATAGGCCGCGCCGGAGATAGCCACGCCCGCTACGATAGCTGCTGGCTTATCGCGCGCTATCGGCGGCAGTGGGGCGGGAGTGGCCGCCGCGCTAACCGTGGTCGGCGAGGGCGTCGCGGCGGGCGCCGCTGAGGTAGAGGCGGGGGCCAGGCCGAGGGTGACCAGCGCCAGGCCAGCCAGCGCAGCGCGGCGGCCAGGCCGCGGAAAGCGGTGTGTCATGTACGGTGATCCTCCTGAGTGATAGGCGAGCAGCAACTGGCGGTTAGCGGCCCGTAAGTAAGTAGCGGCGTTACCGTTGCGCCAGGGCTTCCTAATGGCGCTACCATAGCGTCCAAGGGGGAGTATACGAGGTTGGGCTCTTCCCCACAACCATGGCCGGAGTTGGACCTCCCCAGGTCGGTTGCGCCTGCCCGGCAGACAAAGAGAGCGAGGACCATGGGACGCGTTGACAGCAGTAGAGGCGTCTTGCTACCATCTAATCATATGTGCGGGCGCGGCGGCTGCCGGGCCTCCGAGGCCACTATTAATAGAGACCGGGGCTGGGTGAAGGCGAACCGCGTCAGAACAGCGCCGCGCGACGTCGGGCGTGTGGGGCGAGAAAGATAGCCGAATGGACGGACCAGAATACCCCAAAGCGGCCCAGGCTGCCCCACCGACCTATCTGGTGGCCTATGAAGGCAGCCCAATGAGTGAGCACATGGTCCACCTGGCCTGTCGTATCGGCAACGACACGGAGGCAACCGTGCTGGTGTTGCACGCTATCGTGGTGCCCCCACAGCTGCCCATGACGGCGGCGCTGTTAGAAGAGGATCAACGCGCCGAGGTGGTGCTGAGCCGCGCCGAGGCCATTGCGTCACGCTACGGCGTGCCAGGGCGCTTCGTCGTGGAGCATACGCGCAGCGTCGCCGAGGCTATCGTGGAGACCGCGCGTGAGGTAGACGCGCGGATCATTTTTTTGGGCCTGCGTGATCGCAAACGCACAATCAACACGCTGCTGCTCAGCTCGACGGTGCGCTATGTTTTGCAGCACGCTCCCTGCCAGGTGCAGATCGGGTATTTGCCCGCCGCGCTGGCTGATACGGTCCTGGAGCGAGATTGGGCGCGTATTGGGCACCGCCCCTGAGCGTTCGCGTGGGGGCGCCACCGGCGTCGTACGTTGATCATGTGGTGGCAAGCCCGTGCCGCTATACTGAGGTACAGGGCGTGACACCCGGCGCATCCGGCCGTGGGGCGTCAGGGTAAGGAATGGGTTAGCCATGAATGAAGCGCTCAACGTGGCGAGTAGCGCCGCCGCGGCAACCGCAACGCTGTTGATGGCTCTGCTAGGTTGCGTGCTGGCCGGCACGGTCGTGGCGCGGTCATGGCGCAGCCACCGTGGGCAACCAGGCCGCCGAGCCCGCCAGGCTGCCGAGCGGCGGGCGGAGGGGCTGCTTAGCCAGATGCTGGGTCCCCATGGCTACATTGCCCTGCTGGAGCAGGGCTACCTTGATCTGCCCAGCCAGCATGAGCCATCGGGGCGCTGGACCTACCGCATCGCCTATCCGCCTGATGGCGTGCTGCTGCTGGAGGACGGCGCGCCACGAGAGCATCTCTGTATTCTCCCGACGCGGTGGGTACCCGCCGCTGACGTGTTTTTGACCCATAAGGCCCTGCTGGAGGGCGACGAAGACGGGTACCTGCGGCTGGCGGTTCACACACCGCTGGACCCAGATATGCTAGTACCACAACAAAGAGCACTATCGTAGCGAGGCGGGTGAGAGAAAGGATTGGATCTGGCATGGCGCGCTTGTTCTATCTAAATAGCCGGGGCCATACCGAGGTGGTGTGGGACGCAACGCTGGTTGAGGCTGGCAATACGGAGGCGCTGGCCGCCGTGACCGAGGCCGAGCGACTGCTTGCCGAGGCCTTGGGCGACGGCTACACGGCGTTTGCTGTCCACGCCGGTGCGGTGCGCCGCCGTGTCGCCACGCTGGGTACGCTGCTGCCTGACGAGGACGTGATGCTGATCCCGCCGGTCGCGGGTGGCTGAGCGTAACACGACGTGAGAGATGCCCACCGCTTCCTGCGTATTGGCCATCGCGGCGCGGCCGCCCTTGAGCCAGAGAACACGCGGCGTTCGATCCGCCGCGCCCTGGATTTGGGCGTGGAGATGGTGGAGATTGACGTACGAGCCTGCGCCAGCGGCGAGCTTGTGGTGGCGCACGACGATGAGTTGGCCTCGGTACACGGTGAGCGCTTTCGGGTCAGCGCTCAGGTTCTGCCCGCTCTGCGCGGCTATGACATAGGTAAAGGCGAACGCCTGATCACGGTGTCCGAGGCGCTGGAGGAGATTAGGGGGCGCGCACTGGTCAACCTGGATCTCAAGATAGAGGGCCAGGCGCCGGCGCTGCTAGCCCTGGCGCGCCACATGAATCTGATTGACGAGGCCATTGTAACCGGGAGCGCGACGGCCTCGTTCGGCTACCTCAAGGCGGAGGAGCCGCGCCTGTGGGTGGGCCTGAGCGTGGCGGCGGGTCCGTTGGCCCGCGCTGGAGCGGCGCTGGACGAAAGGGCGCCCCACAGAGCAGTGCGCCGGGCGGCCGACCTGGCCAGTCGGGCCGCCGCCGTGCGCGCCGACGCCTTGATGCTGGAGTATACCCAGGTCAGCGCGGCGCTGGTGCGGGCGCTGCACGCCCGTGGCCAACGGGTCTACGTGTGGACGGTAGACAATGGGGCGGAGATAGCGCGCCTCAAGGGGCAGGGCGTGGACGGGGTGACCAGCAACCGGGTAGATGTGCTGATGCGGGCGGTGTAGCGAGGTGACCGCCGGGGCGCAATAGCCATGTGCGCGCAAATGGCTGACACAGCGCCCTAAAGGGGGTATGATAGGGGCGCACGGCCGTTGGCCGCGCGGCATTAGGATGTTTCGAGGATCTCGCGAAAAGGGCGTAGCCGTTGACCTTTGTGGCGCGTTATACGTGCGAAGGGGGGCGAACGGCGCATGGAGAGTCTCATGGTAAGCAGTCACACGCTGACGGGCGAGCGCGTAGCGGTTCAGGCTATCCCGACGTTCGAGGAGATCTTCACGCGCTATAACGGCCAAATCTACAACTACCTGTTGGGTATGGTGAGCAGTCCAGAGCAAGCGCAGGACCTCACGCAGGACACGTTTGTGAAAGCATATCGGGCGATGCCCAACGTCAAGGAGCTGATTCTACCGGCGTGGCTGTACCGTATCGCCACCAACACGGCGCTGGATGCCCTGCGCCACCGCAAATTAATTGCCTGGCTGCCGTTTGGGCCAGGCGACGATGATCGCTACCGGGCGCCCGAGCGAGACTTCGGTGGGGAGATGGCCGAGACGGAGATGGTGAAGCAGAGCCTGCTGGCTCTGACGCCCCGGCAGCGGGCCTGCCTGTTGCTGCGCACCCGTGACGGCCTGGGGATTGACGAGATCTGCACGGCGATGAACATGTCGCGCGACGCCGTGAAGGCGACACTGTATCGGGGCAAAGAGCGGTTTCGCGTGGCCTATCGCGCACTGGAGCACAAGACGCAATGACGTGTCCCCAGAGCCGGGCGCAGCTCGCCGCCTATCAGGAAGGCGGATTGCGTCCGGAGCAGCGCCGCGCTGTAGCGGCTCATTTGGTGTCCTGCACGGCTTGCCGCGCGGAGCTGGAGGCGTATGAGGCGGGGGACCGCGCGTTGCGCCGCTTTGCCGCCGCCGCGCCCACCACGACGATTCTGCAAGGGGTGACCCACCGGTTGGGCCACGAGGACGCGCTGCGCCGCCGCCGCCGAGATCACCTGCGGCGCTCCATGGGAGCATGGTTGAACGCCGCTGGCATGGTCGGCGCGGCGGGCGTGGTCGGCGCCGTGCTGGTCACGCTGGCCCAGGGTGTGCATCCTGGCGCGTCGTCAGGGCGGACTGTCGTGGGCGCGGCGGCGGGAGACGCAGCCAGCACGGCGGTTAAACCGCGGCCAGCGGCTCTGCTGAGCCACGCAGACATGTCGTTGCCGACCATGGCGCGAGTGCAAACCACCACGATAGGCCTGACTCTGACCACGCCACTGGTCAGCCGGACGCGGAACGCCAGCCTGCTGTATATCCACACCGGCGACCGCACGCAATTCTACGAAGGTAACACGGAGGCCCCGATCCTGCGCGCGGGGCTGTATAGTGGTGAGCAGAACGCGGCTACGGTTGTCCCGTCGCCGCCGGGCATCTACACGTCGCTGAGCATCTCACCTGATGGTCGCTGGCTGGCCTATGGGGTGTATAGCTCCAGCCGGTCGAGCATGTGGCGTGGTGTCAATATACGTGATGTAGCTGCCCACACCCAGGCAAAAGTGCTGCGCGTGCCCGGAGATGGCCCGCTGGCCCAGATCAAGGGCGTACGCTGGGCGGCGGACAACCGCCACGTGATCTTTACCATCCTGCAAACGACACAGCCAAAGGGCAGCGTGGTTGGCTATATCGGGGACGCGTCGGCAACCGGCACGCCGCCGATGAAGGCGTATGATGGCTGGTGGCCGGCGGCTAACCAGGCTCTGGCGCCCAATCTGACCTTGTTGGCCAGGGCTGGCACGGGGCCTGACCGGGAATACGACAACCCGATCACCGTGGGTCACCTGGGCGCTCTCAAGATGTGGCGGGTCGGGCAGGGCGCTCACCCTGTGTGGTCCCCGAACAGCCACCGCCTGGCTTACCTGGCGGGCCAAAGGTCCGATGCCCTGACACTGTGGGTTGTTGACGCCGACGGGTCCAACGCCCACCCGCTAACCGTCCAACCGGCCCAGATCGGTGGCGTGGCTTGGTCGCCTGACGGCCTCTCCCTGGCTTACGCGGTGGATGATGGGGGCACAGCGTCCCGAGCAGGCAGCCAGATCTTCGTGGTCGGCGCGGATGGCGTAGGACCCACGCTGCGTGGGCTGCGCTCACGCTGGGTCGGCGATATGGCCTGGGCCCCCACGGCTAACGCTGCTCCCCTGGTTCGCTAACCTTTGCCCGGATTACCGCGGTAACATAGTACACTAGAAACTGTCGTGCCACCCATGTGTCCCGCCCCGGCGCCTTGCGCCCCACGCTAGGAAGAGATACTGTGTTCGCGGCTGCCCTCCACCTGCCGTCTCCCCCCTTGCTTGCCCGCTTTGCCTTGCACGTGTCACCGCCTGTGCCCTGGCTACGATGGACGCTTCTGCTCAGTGGAAGCCTATGTCTGCTATCTGGCCTGCTGCTACCAGTCCTGGTGTGGGCCGCCCCGGCGGCGATCACAATTACCTCGCCACTGCCCCAGGTGGGGGAGGTCTCGGCCTCGGCGCGGTACGTGGCCTGGACGGCCACCCAGATGTGTGCCGGTCAGATGGCATCGGCGGGCTGCTCTCCTCAAGCAATCTATCTCTATGACCTGCAAAAGCGGGTGATCAGCGTGGCCGCCCGCACCATTTATGGTCAGACGGGGGCGATCTATCACTATCACGTGACCGACCGCTGGCTGGCCTACCTGGATACAGGCCTACACGGTTCACCGGCCGTGGGCGCCTGGCGCATCGTCGCCCTGAATCTAGCGACCCAGCGTAGCACAGTAGTAGCCCAGTCCAGCCGCGCCGACACGGTGACCGTGCCACCCGACCTGGCGCTGGCCGGGGCTAACCTGGTGTGGACCTCCGGGCATGAGCAGGCGCCGGGCAAGGTGCGCAGCAGTATTGCCGTGACCGACCTGCGGACCGGAAGGACACGGCCGCTGGCCAGCACGATCAGTCCGTTTAGCTACTCGTTCCCCGACACTGATGGTATTCACGTGGTATGGGAGCGCGACGACTTCACCAGCGCCCAGCCGTCGTCGGCGATAGTGGGTCTGGACCTGGACCAGGCAACCTCCACACCACGGGTGCTGAGCGGTTCGTTAGCCACCCTAGCCTCGCAGCCCACGGTGTCAGGCATGCGCGTGGCCTGGAAGAGTGGCCCCGGCTTCGCGCCTGGGGCGATTATGCTGAGCACATGGGACAGCAGGACAGCGCCCCGCCAGATCTCCCGCCAGGGTGAGGCGGCGTTTAGCCCGGCCATTGGAGACGACTTCGTCGCCTGGTCCACGGGTAGCACGGGAAGGGTTAACATCTATACCCTGCGCACAAAGCGCACGTTGCTGCCTAGCGGCTCACAGGCCGACTGGATCTACGGCTTCCCGACTACAGCGGGCCACTGGCTAGCCTATAGCTACATGACTGGTCTGCCTCCCCACGAGGGTGGACCGGCGCCTCGTGGCTACGTCAAGCTGTCCTATCTGGGATCAGACGCGGCGGTCTGGATGCCCATCTTGACTGGTTGACATCGGGTCAGGCGTTCAGGCTAAGTACGCCTGGCCGATCCCTCTCGTGGCGGGCCAGCCGAGTTGGGCGAGGGCCTGCTCGTGGACAATGCCGTCTGGCGGCCCGACTATATGCTACAACTGGTAGGGGAGAGTTGAGCGGCGTGGGATATTAGGTCGTGGCGCATAGGGCACAACGGGCCGCCGTGGCGAACCGCCGGCCGCGCGGAGCATCCCTAGCTCTGTGCAGCCAGGTCGTGGCCGCTGTGCTGATCTTCTTCAGCCCCTCCCTGCTCACCGGACGTGTACCGTTCGGCGGCGACGTGGTCATGCTGAATTACCCGTTGCTGAGCATGCTGCATAGCACGCTGGCCGCCGGCGCACTGCCGCTATGGAACCCTTTTTCGGGGGGCGGCGCCCCCCTAACCCCATTTAGTGCGCTCGTCGCCTATCCACCGGCGTGGCTGACCGCCGTGCTCCCGGCCACACCAGCCATTGGCTGGACCTATATCGTGGATTTTGGCGTGGCTGGCGTCTCGATGGCGCTGCTGACCCGCCGTTTAGGGGCCGGGACGGTGGGCAGTTTGGTGGGCGCGCTGTGCTTTATCTTCAGCGGTTACATGATAGCCCACCTGTACGCCGGCCACTTTCTGGAGATAGGTGTGATCGCCTGGATGCCCGGCCTGTTCTACTGCGCCCACAGCCTGCTGGATACGGGTCGGTGGCGTTATGCCATTGCCGGCGGGGTGTGCCTGGGCCTGCAGGTGCTGGCTAACGGCGTGGAGTTCCTGCCGTTCACGCTCTACCCGCTGCTCTTTGTGCTGGCCTGGCGGGCGGTGGCCGCCTATCGCCGCGCCGCGCCGCGCCAGGGGGCGGCCCTGGTGGTCCGTGGTGTGGCGGCGCTGCTCTGTGTCGGCGTGTTGGCTGGGTCACTCTCGGCGGTGCTCACGCTCCCGTTCCTGCAGGTGCTGGGGCGCACGTTGCGCAGCGCGGGCGTGCCCTTTGCCGACGCCACACACCTCTCGCTGCCGTTCTACGCTCTGGGCATGCTGACGATGCCCAACGCCTACGGCAACGCCGCCGATGACAGCTACTGGCTAGCCCCAGGCCAGCACCTCTATTTTCACGAGCTGTACGCCTTTGTGGGTATTATCCCTCTGGCTGCCGCCGTGCTGGCCTGGAGCGCGCGCCGCCGCGCGCCGGCTACGGCGGTGTACAGCCTGCTAGCGGTGGGGGGGCTTGTGCTGGCCCTGGGCCACAACACGCCGCTCTACCAGGCGCTGTATGGTGTCTTGCCCGGCCTTGCTCTGATCCGCGTGCCCAGCCGCTGGCTGCTGGTGACCACGTTCGGCGTGGCTGTGCTGGCCGCCCTGGGCACGGAGGTGATCGTCGGCGGCGTCTACAGGAGAGGCGGGCCAGGACCGTGGTTGGGGGGCCTGGTCACGGCGGTGTTCGGGTTGTGCGTGGTCCCCCTGGTGGTGATGGCCTGCGTGCCCGGCCTAGTGGGTGGTCAGGCCCCACCACCTGGGGCGGGCGCGATGATGGCCCAGGCTGTCGTTCGGCTGGGTGTGTCGCTGCTACTGGTGTGCTTCCTGGTGTTAGGCCGGGCACACGGGGCGCTGGGCGCGCGCGCGCTAGCTCTGGCCCTGGTGGCGCTGACCGTGGCCGACCTATGGACGGCCAACGCGCCGTTGGTGCGCTATATTGACCCCGCGCCCTACTTTGTGGGCCATAGGGGCAGTGAAGTCTCGGCCTGGCTGCACCAGGATCCGGGCAACTACCGCGTGCTGGCCGTGGACCACAGCCTGCCCCTACGCGCCGGCATGGTTGATCCGCTCATCCGCGATGTGCAGGACTTCGCGCCCATGACGTTGCGCGAGTATTGGGCCTACACCCACCCTCAGCAAGCCCGCCACATGGAGAGCGTCAGCGTGACCCAGGCGCGGGCGATCATCACCGGCTATGACGGCACGGTCACCCGGCTGCTGGGTGTGCGCTACTTCATCACCGATCGGCCCCTGTCTAGCCCCACCCTGCGCTGGCTGGGCTGGGGCGCCTTCCGCCACTGGTACGTGCCCCACCTGACCTCCTGGAATGGGCAGCGCTGGCGGGCCCTCACCTATGTCTATCGTGATGTGGCGGCGCTGCCCATGTTCTACTTTGCCAGCAGGGTCAGGCCGACGCGCAGCGACTCGGAGGCAGCCCGGTTGACCCGCCGCGGTGACGTGGATCTGTACCGCGTGCCTCTGCTGGACCCTCTGCCCGCCGAGCCACACTGGCTGGATTGGCCGGCGGTGCGTGGCGTGCAGATGCTGTGGTCGGGCTGGGTGGCCGCGCACGATCGCACTCTCTCCACGGAGACGGTGGAGCACGGCTGGCGGGTGCGCTACGGCCAGAACGCGGTCACCGCCGACGGTGTGGCTCCCAAGGACGGCTACCTTGTGCTTAACGACGTGTACTACCCGGGCTGGATCGTCACGGTGGATGGCCGACAGGCGCCGGTGCAGCGGATGAACTACCTGCTGCGTGGTGTGCGGGTAGGCGCGGGCGGCCACCACGTGCGGTTTGTCTACGCGCCGCTCTCCTACCTGGCTGGGCTGATCATCAGCGGGGGCACCGCCGCGGCGCTGCTGCTGGGCACCCTGATCTGGCTGCTGTGGCGGCTGCGTATACCCGTCGCCGAGGGACGCCGCCGGGCACGTGCGCGGGGCGACATGGTCCCCGCCGCCGTGGCTGCCGAAGGGATCAGTAGGTTGCGCGCCTGGACACCCAACCGGGGAACCACCCGCCACACTCCGGCTGCGCCGCCACCTATCTCCGCGTCTGGCCCACGATTCACTCCCGTTCAGGCCGCTGCCCGAGGACGTGAGGGGGTGGCCCTGGCTGGGCCGGTGGGCGCTCAGGAGGGCTAGCCTGGCCCGAGGGCTATCTGGTCTGGTCTGGCTTCGCTGATGAGCAGGGGTGGCCACGCTGCAGGCTCGACAAAGCGCGGTGAGGGTACTATACTCTGGCTGTTCGTGGTGAAGCTGAGCTGGTAGAGGAGGCGACGATGCGTGGTATGCGACGCGGCTTTGTGGTGCTGGCCCTGTTAGCAGGATGTGGACTGGTCCCCGGGCAGGCGCGAGCGGTCGGGGCGCCCCAACCGGGAGTGTGCAATGATGGCGTGCTGCCCGGCGGCGCGCTCTCACGCATCTGTGTCCCGGCGTCGGGGTGGAACGGAGACCTGGTGGTGTGGGGGCATGGATACACCGCCTATAACCAGCCGCTGGCATTCCAGAACCTCTCGGTCAATGGGGTCTACCTGCCCGATCTGGTGCAGAAGCTGGGCTACGCTTTCGCCACCACCAGTTACCGGCGCAATGGCCTGGCTATCCTGGAAGGGGTTGACGACGTGCGGCAGCTAGTGGCCGCTTTCCGCGCGGCCAATGGAACGCCAGGCCATACCTTCATGGTCGGCGCCTCGGAGGGCGGCATCATCACGGCGCTGCTGATCGAGCGGTCGCCCGAGCTGTTCAGCGGTGGCCTGGCCGCCTGCGGCCCGATCGGCAACTTCCGCGCGCAACTGGACTACTGGGGCGACTTTCGCGTGCTGTTCGACTACTTCTTCCCTGGCCTGGTGCCGGGTGACGCTACCAGCGTGCCTCAGGAGGTGATTGACGACTGGCAGACTCTGTACGTGCCAAAGGTGACCGCTGCCTTGCAAGCCAACCCCAGCGCGCTGACCCAGTTGATCCGGGTCTCCCGGGCTCCTGTAGACGCCGCCGACCCCACGACGACGGCGGTCTCCACCACGCTGGATATCATGTGGTACAACGTCTTTGCCACAAACGATGGGGTTCAGGAACTGCACGGCGTGCCCTATAGTAACGTAGGGCGCTGGTATAGTGGGTCGGATAACGACGTACGGCTGAACCTACTGGTCCGGCGTGTGCGCGCCGATCCGGCCACCTTGGCCACGGTGCCCCGCTACCAGACCTCGGGCCGCCTGACCCTGCCGCTGGTCACGCTGCACACGACCGGTGACGACATCATCCCCTACTGGCACGAGCCACTGTACGCGGCCAAAGCCCAGCCCACGGGGGCGGGACATCTGACAGGTCTACCGGTAGCCAGCTACGGCCACTGCAACTTCACGCTGCCTCAACTACTCGGCTCATTCGCCATCCTGGTCCTGCAGTCCACGGGCCAGGACGTTGACCTGTCTGCCGTGCTCAGGGCGGGTCAGGCGGCGCCGGTCAGGTGAGGATGAGGACTGGAGCGTGCCGTAGCGATTGCTCGGGCGATAACGCGAGATAGGGGAGAAGAGACACGATGTTGCGCCTGGGTATTATTGATTGTGATACCAGCCATGTGGTCGCTTTCAGCCAGCGGATCAACCACGTAGGGGTGGCCCAGGATCATTGGGTGGAGGGCGCCCGCGTGGTTGCGGCCTATCAGGGCACGTCGGAGATCACCCCCGGCCAGCAGATCGAGACGTATACGCGCACGCTCCGCGATGAGTGTGGTGTGGAGATCGTGCCCCGGCCGGAGGACCTCTTTGGCCGGATAGACGCCGTGTTGATCACCTCACAGGGCGGGCAAGTCCACGCCGACCATGCCGTGCCGTTCCTGACCCGTGGGGTGCCCACGTTTGTGGACAAGCCGTTCGCCTGCTCGGCGGCCGACGCCCGGCGCATGGTCGAGGCCGCTCAGGCCGGAGGAACCGTGCTCTTCTCGGCGTCAGCGTTGCGCTACGCGCTGGAGGTACAGGACCTGGCCAACCGGCGCGACGAGGTGGGCGCGATTCTGGGGGCGGAGGCATACAGTCCGGCGACACTCCACCCCTCCAACCCAGGGCTGTTCCACTATGGCATTCACGCCGTGGAGACACTGTATCAGCTGATGGGCCCTGGCTGCAGGTCGGTCACCTGCGTGAGCGAACAGGGCGCTGAGGTGGTCGTTGGCCGCTGGGCTGATGGCCGTCTGGGCAGCGTACGGGGCACCCGCCAGGGCCCTCACGACTATGGGTTCACCGCCTACTGCGAACAAGCCATCCTACCCACGCCCATTGATGCCACCTACATCTACCGTGAGTTGCTCAAGGTGATGATCACCGCCTTTCAGGATGGGCACTGGCCGGTCAGCCCTGACGAGTTGGTAGAGGCCCCTGCCTTCATGGAAGCGGCTCTGGCCTCGGCGCGGCAAGGGGGCATGCAGGTCCACCTGGAGAGGCGCTAGCCGCGCTGCAAGATGATCCTATCGCCTTCCAGGTGGACGCGGGCCCGCCCGTTGATACCCAGCGCCTTCACATAGTCGAAGGGCAGCTGCAGGCGGCCCGTGGGATCTACCACCAGATATTCCTCATGTTCCACGTCGTCATTGGAGTGCTCAACGCGGACGCTCTCGGTGGCCGTGCGCCCGTCACGGATGGCTACCACGCGGTCGGCGGCTTGGGCGATGGTGGGGTCGTGGGTGACCACTACGGTGGTCACCTTTAGCTCCCTGTTCAGCTGCTTGAGCACGCCAAGGATATCCGAGGCGGTCTGGCTGTCCAGTTCGCCGGTTGGCTCGTCCGCCAGAATGACCTTGGGGTGGTTAGCCAGGGCCACGGCGATGGCCACGCGTTGCTGCTCGCCGCCGGACAACTCGTTGGGCTTGTTCTGGCGGCGCTCCTTGAGGCCCACCAACTCCAACAACTCGTCGCTGCGCTTGCGCGCCGCGCCGCCGGTGACGCCGGCAAAGAGCAACACATGCTCCACGTTGCGCCGCGCGCTGGCGTAGGGCAGCAGGTTGCGGGCGGTCTGCTGCCAGATAAAGCCAACGGTGAAGCGGCGATAGCGCGTCATGTCGCGCTCGCTCATCCGCAGCAGGTCCTTGCCGGCCACGCGCACCTTGCCCGCCGAGGGCAGGTCGTTACCACCCAGGATGTTCAGCAGGGTGCTCTTGCCGCTGCCGCTCTTGCCCACGATACCAACCATCTCGCCAGGCTCGATGCGCAGGTTCAAGCCCTGCAGGGCGACCACTTCAAGGGTGCTGATCTTGTAGATCTTGACCAGGTTGTCGCAGTACACGCCTGCCGCCTCGGCAGGGCTGAGTACGGCGGTTGATCCACCAGTGACGCGCTGTGCAACCATGTTTCCTCCCCATCACCCCGCGCGCTGGCTGCTATCCCTCGCCAAGGCGCAGGACGCGGCCAAGCTGCAGGCGCAGCAACATGTAGACGTGGACGCTCAGGACGAGCGAGAACACGATCAGGGTAGCTAAAATGAACTCGCCCACGGCGAGCCAGGGCATCACGATCAGGAACGGGGGCATTGTGTTGCTGGCGATGGGCAGGTAGGGCAGGAAGAGCCGGGTGGTCAGCACACCGGCCACGATACCGCCCAGGACACCCGCGCCCAGCAGGAAGAACTGCTCGAACAGCAGCAACCAGCGCAGCTGGCCCGAGGAGAGGCCCAGGGCGCGCACGATGGCAAACTCGGAGAGTCGGCGCTGCAATGAGAGGTAGGCGTAGGCGAAGAAGCCCAGCAGGGCCAGGCCAATAGCGATCAGGAAGCCCACCGAGACGACCCCGTAGATGCCGGCGGTGAGAGGTTGGTCCTGGGCCGAGAAGACCGGCGTGATCCCCTGGTAGTCAATGATGCGGCGGGGGAAGCTGCCCCGCGCGGCGTCTACCAGGCGGTCCACAACGCCCTGATTGTGGTCGGTGGTCATCCACACCTCGCTGGGGAAAGGGTTCTTGCTGGCCGTTTGCAAATAATCAATGTTTGTGACCACAAAGGGGATCTCCTTGGGGTCCAGGGTAGGGAAGTAGTGGGCGCTGGCGGCCACCCGAAGATGAACCGTCTTGTTGGTGGAGAGCGTCACATCGAATGAGTCACCACGGTGCAGGCCGGTGGCGGCCAGGAAGCTATCGCTGACGATGGCGTTGGGAGTCGGTTGGGCCACCACGCGTAGCAGGGCGTCAAAGCTCTGGTCGGCGAAATCCGGGCGGAACCACATCACGCTCTTGGCCGTGGTCGGGTCAACACCCAGCACATTAACGTTCGTGCCGTCGCTGGCCGTATTGGTCACGTTGCCGATGCTCTCGAAGCGGAGAGCTGGCGTGGCCGCGTGGACACCGGGCAGCTTGAGGTGGTCGGCCAGGGGCATGGTGTGCCACTTCTTGAGCAGGTCGTCGTACTCAAGCAGGCGCACCTGGGACCCCGCCTCATAAATCTGCTGGTCGGCCAGGTTGGTGCCCTCCACGCCAGCCACGGTGGCCGCGAAGACACCCAGGGTCAGCGTGAGCGTGCAGAGTTGCACCAGGCGCATGGGTTGGCTAGGGGCGCGGGCGACGCTACGCAGGGCCACGTGGGCGGGTGGCGACGAGGAGCGGCCCAGGAAGTAGGTGCCCAGTTGGGCCAGCCAGGGCAGGATACTGCTGATCAGAAAGGTGAGGGCGATAGCAAACAGCAACGGCGCTGCCCCGATCACGGGGTCCTTGGCGATAGCCGAGGTGCCCGTGCCGGAGGTGACCGGGCCGTCGCGCACCAGCACAAACAGGCCGTAGAGGGCCGCGACCATCACGATCAGGCCGCCGGCCAACCGGACCCTCTGGGAGCGACCCCCCGCGCGGGCCTGCTCCTGCTTGAACGACATCATGGAGCGGCGGGAGAGCGCGATAGCCGGGATCAAACCAACCAGCAGGCTGACCAGCGCGGTGGCCGCCGACAACAGATATACCTGCTGGGTTAGCCGCAGATCAAAGGGCAGGCCGCCGGTGAATTTGAGGAACCCCGAGGCGTTGCCGATCAGGCGGGCCAGGGGCAGGCCGAGCAGCGGGCCTACCACGATGGCGATAACCCCCAGCAGGAGACCTTCCAGAACGTAGATCTGGAAGACCTGCCGCTTGGCCGCGCCACGGCTGCGCATCAGCACGATCTCGCCAGCCTGGCGATCAAGCACCAACGAGGTGGTCACGGAGACGGCGTAGAGCACGAGGGCCACAATGGGTGTGACCAGGATCAGCAGAATCCAGGGCAGTAGGTTGTACTGGTACAGGAAGCCGTTGACATCCAGATCCAACGAGGTGATCAGCGTGGTGCCCGGCGAGACGGTGGAGATCTTGCTGCCCACGCGCTGGATCCTGTTGAGCACCCCGTCGGCGTCGGCCAGATGAACGGCCTTGAGGTCTGTCTTGTAGCGCCAGAAGTACTCTGGGTTGAAGATATTGGCGCTGGCCGCATAGCCCAGGAAGGCGTCGAGGCGGGGCATCACCAGCGAACGATAGGTCGTGACACCCGCGTTGATGTCCCAGAAGTCGCTCTTGATGTCTTTAGGCACAAAGATGCCAGCCACGGTAAGGGACGGGGCCAGGGCAGTCTTGCCTTCAGCGGAGTAGGCCAGGTGATCGCCCACTTTCAGGTTCAGGCTGGTAGCGGCGTACCGCGAGATCAGCACCGAGGCGCCCTGGCGGGTGGGCGGGGGCACGTCAAAGGTCCCGGCCACCATGGTGACCTGGTCCTTGAACCCTTCATAGTAGTCCAGGGCAAGCTCGGCCAAGGCCGTCTTCTTGCCGACGCGGCTCAAATCGCTGAAGCGGTAGACCGGTACCGTAGAGGTGTTGTGGTGAACGTGCAACTGGGCTAGCGGCAGGCCAAGATCCTGGCTTTCCTGGTAACGCACATAGTGGTCCAGCCGGTCGTACTCGCTGGAGCCGAGTGAGCGTCCCGTGTCGCTGACCGCTAGATAGGGGCTACCCTGATCGCGGCCAAGGCTGGCCTGGAGCATGGCGTCGCCCATAGCCGTGCTATAGAGCGAGACGCCGGCGACGAGGGTCACGGCCACCAGCACGCCGATCAGACGCACCGCCAGTAGGCCTGGCGCAGCCACTGAGCGGCTGATAATCAGACGTAGGACGGCGATGAGATGCCTCATGCGGTTTCCTCTCCCCCTGGCCAGACGCAACGGGCGCCGATCACCGAAGCCGTTGAGGCCGCGCCGGGCGCAGCGCCCCCATGGGCAGGCGAGCGGACAGCGGCTTTGGGCCTTATTGTAGCACGCCTGCCGTGCCGCTGCCGCTCCGTGAGGCTTTGGAGAGAGGTTGAGATGTCTACGCGGGTTGGCCGCGGCGGCGCACTGCGCGGTAGACCAACCAGAAGCCCGCCAGCACGGTGTTACCAACCGTACCCAACACAAGACCCAGGACATGGCCGACGGCGCCACCGACGCCCGTGACGACGCGGCCAGGTAGACCAGGCGCGCGCCCGCTGATCGCCGCGCCGCCTTTGCTCACCGTCGCGGACGCCTTGCTGCCCTTTGTATCCAGGCGGTTGGCCCGCTTCTCGCGGCGCGCGCCTACCTGGGTCTTACCAGCATGAGAGTCGTCAACATCCCTGCCCTGCGCGTGGACGCGGGCCTCATGGATCACGGTGGGGATGTCCCCTTCCATGGCGCGCATGCCCATGGCGTAGGAGTTGACCTCGGCGCCCAGCATCAGGATGACTGAGAAGAACCAGAACCAGGCCATCACCACCAGAGCCAAGGCGGCGGCGGCCCCGTAGTTCTTGTTGCCACTCATGAAGACACTGGTGTATAACGGGAAGGCCAGGTTGACGATCACAAGCAGAATGGCGGAGATCAGGGCGCCGCGCCAGGCCTGCTTGGGGTTGAGCGGCAGATTGGGCACGATGGTGTAGATGGCCAGGAACAGCACAAAGGCCACCAGCACGGCGGCCAACTCGGTAAGGAGCTTGAAGAACAGCTCAATGACTCCGTTGCTGACGGGGATCAGCGCGTGCGTGCCCGAACCAAACAGGTTGATCAGGGTCGAGGCGCCGAACATCAGCGGGGCCAGCACGGCGAAGATCAAGATCATGCCGATGGACATCAGCTTCTGGGGCAAAAAGTCGCGTGGTTTAGTGCGGTAGACGATGTCAAAACTACCCTCCATCACACCAAATAGGTTTGAGCCGCCCCACAGCAGGCCCAGCAAGCTGATGATACTGAGTAGGCCGGTGTTCTTTTTCAGGGCCTCCAGCGCGGCGTGTATGTCAATAAAGCCACGCGCATTGGCAGGCACGGCGCCGACCAAACCGGTCTGCATGCTGTTGTAGAGGCTATCATTCCAGCTCAGCAGGAAGCTCAAAATTGTCAGCAGAGCCAACAGGATGGGGAAGATGGAGGTCAGGATATTGTAGGCCAGCATAGAGGCCAGGTTCATGGACCAATCGTTGCTGAACTTGGTGAACCAACCCTTGACTGTATTGATCATCAACAGTGCCCCTTCTGGTCGCGGCTCGTGGCAGGACGCCGCCTGCTGGGAGCAGGTGGCGTGTTCTGCCCTACTGCGGTGCAAGTGCCGTGCCACTACGTGGCGCGCTATGTGGTCACGCGGGTGAGGGTTGGCGTGTCCAGCCGCCAGCCGCCGCCCTCGCGCACCAGTAGCCAGGTCCCCACGTAGCGGCGTTCCACGGTGGCCCCACTGGTCAGCGCCCACACCGTGCGCAGGGTCAGGCGCACGGTGGCCGATGCCGCGCCGCCGGGCGCGACGGTGGCGCTGGTCACGCTGGCCAGTCGCTCACGCTGGAACTGAGCAGCCCACGCGGCCTCGCTGCTGACCTGGGAACGCAGGGAGCGGGAGAGCAGACCGAACGCCATGGGGTAGTCGCGCGCGGTGATCGCCGCGTAGAAGGCGCGCACGACGCCAACGGGGTCGTTGGAGCGGGCCACCCCGGTGGCGGTAGGTGCGGAAGTGACGCTGGGCTCTGGGACAGCGGGGCTGGTTAGCGTCGCCACTGCTGTCCCAGCGGTAGCGGAGGGCGCCGGCGTGGACAACTCACTGGAGGGCGTCGGCGTTGCGCTTGCTGTGGTGGGAGTCAGCGCGGCGCTGGTCAGGCCAGGCGGCGGGGCGGTCAGCAGACGCGCGGCCTGCGCCTCAGTCTTGGGCTCCACGTAGGAGACCAGCCAGCGGCCCCGCACGCGGCGCAGGGTGTACAGGTTTGTGTAGGACTCACTGATCGTCTGCAAGGGCGCGCTCCCACCGCGCCGGTAGAGCACCCGACGCTCACCGGCCTTATACACCAGGGCCTGCGCCCGCGTGGAGCTGAGCACGCGGCTCCAGAGCACCCGCAGGCCATCCAGGTGGATGCGATAGTACTGCTTGCGCGCGCGCAGGCCAGCCACGGCGTCCAGCGCGGCGCGCAAGTTGGAGTCGGTCTTGATCGCGGACAGGCCACTGGGCGAGGCGTTCTCCATGGCCGCCGTCCAGGCGTCGTTGCTGCGCACTACGGCGGCCCGCACGGCCGCCTCGTCCAGCCCAGCGACGGCCAGGGTGGGGGCGTTGTTGGCCGGTGTGCCAGCGCTGGAGACGGTGGGCAGGAGGGTTGGCGTGGCCGTGGCGCGCCGGGGCAGTGCGGTAGCTGTGGCGGAGCGAGTGGGCAGTGCCGTGCCCGCAGGGGTAGACGTGGAGTTGACGGTTGGTTTGTGGGCCACGCCCGTTGGGCGTGCCGTGGGTGTGGGTGGCAGCGGCGTGGCCGAGGGCTGCTCGACGGTGGCGGTCACAGGCAGGTGCGCCGGGGCGCTGCTTTGGCCCACGCCGCCGCAGCCCAGCAGATAGCCACCACCGGCGACCAGGGCCAGCAGCAAGACAATGGTCATGCCGACGCCGACCCAGGCAACCCCACCTGATGTAGCCCGCTTTGTGGTGGGCCGCCGCACCGGCAACGCCGATTTACACCGCCCGCAGAACAGCGCGCGGGGGTTGTTGTGCGCTCCGCAGCGCGGACAGATCATGTGCTACTCACCGCCTCCGTATCCTGGTCCTACTCACCCTCGCCTAGCGCCTGCCAGCTTGCAGTGTACCCGGCCCGCCGCCAAAAACGCGGGGCGTTCGGCGGGCCTGGCAGCCGCATGGGTAGGGTGTACGGCTCAGTATGCCTAACGGGGCAGCGGCGGTCGAGGCTGCACGGGTCAGGGTTGGACGATCCTGGCCAACCGCTCCAGGCAGGCGGCCGCACCACCCTGCGCGCCCACCGTCCCAAAGTGGGCCAGGCTCTCCTCATAGAGCGCTGCCGCGCGCTGGTGATCGCCCCCGGCGCCGGCCATGTCGCCCAAGTTGCACAGGGCCAGAGCAATGCCCTGCCGATCGCCGCACTCCTGATAGAGGACCAGGCACTCCTCGTGTATGGCCCGTGCGCGGACATAATCGCCCTGGTCGCGCACCGTATTGCCCAGGTGCGCCAGAGAGGCGGCGATCTCCCCCTTATCGCCCAGTGAGTGATCAAGCTCCAGGCTCTGCTCCAGAAGCGCTGCTGCTTGTGCCGGGTCACCCTGCTCGCGCAGCACCGCTCCCAGGTTGCACAGCGATAGGCTGATCCCCCATGTGTTGTTGATCTCCCTAAAGACGGTCAGGCCCTCCTCGTGGAGCGTTGCGGCACGCTGATAATCACCCTGCATGCGGGCTACCAGCCCCAGGTTGTTCAGCAGTCCAGCAATGCCTGCCCTGTCATCCACGGCGCGAAACAGGGTCAGGCTTTGACCAAGGTATGCAGAGGCTGTCGCGTAGTCACCCTGCATGCGCGCGAGCGTGCCCAGTGTGTTGAAGGCCCGGGCTCGGATAGGCAGGGCTATCTCCTGTCCGCCTGCCGGAATGGTCAGCAACTCTTCCAGCGAGCCACGTGCTTCGCTCAGGGAGCCTCGCGCGTACCAGAACCATCCCAGTGCCCCAGCCAAGCGGAGTCCCAGTGTTCCTTCACCGTGGTCCCGGAGCCACTGCAGCGCCACCCGCAGGTTCGGGTACTCCCTATCCAGCCACGTAAGTCCAGCCTCCCGCTCCGCTGCGTCTATGAGAGAGGCCAACGCCTCCGCCTTGTCGAGGTAGTAGAGGACGTAGTGCCGATAGATCGCGTCCCCTTCGCCACTGGCGGCCAACCGTTCGAGGCTATACTCGCGGATCGTCTCCAGCATGCTCACCCGTGGCTCTCCGTCTGTCTGCTCCTCGGACCGCAGGACGCACTTGTCAACGAGCGCCGCCAGCAAGGGCTCAACATCAACGGGAAAGTGCCCGGTTTGGTCGGGCACGTTGCCGCAGACCGGCTGGCAGGCGGCGATGGAGCATCCCCCGGCAAACACGGCTAACCGATGAAAGAGGGTCTGTTCAGGCTGGGTCAGCAGCTGATAGCTCCAGCTGATGGTCGCGCGCAATGTCTGCTGCCGCTCTGGTAGGTCGCGGGCGCCGGACGTCAGACTCCGCGGCCGATGCTCCAGCCGTGCGAGAAGCGCGTGTGGCGGGAAGAGCTTGATCTGGGCAGCGGCCAGTTCGAGAGCCAGCGGTAAGCCGTCCAGGCGTACGCAGATCTCGGCGATGGCCGCGGCGTTGCTCGGCGTGAGCGCAAAGGCGGGGCGTGTCTCCTGCGCACGTTGCACGAAGAGGGCCACCGCTGGTATGCTGGTCAGCGCTTCGGGGGATGGTAGATGAGTTAGGTCTGGCAGCACGAGCGGCGCTACGTCAACCTGCCGCTCCCCGCGCAGACAGAGCGGCGCACGGCTGGTGACGAGCACTTTCAGATCAGGGCACGCTTCCACCAGTGCGGCGACGGCGGATGCGGCCGGCAGCAGGTGTTCGAAGTTGTCCAGCAGCACTAACATCCGCCTGTTCACATATCACGAAGACCATTATAGTGGGAGCAAGGCGATAAGGGGGTGGACGAATGAGGAGATCAAGCACAATAGCGACGCTGCGCAGGCGGCTCGGTGCGCTAACCATCGCCTGTAGTACACTTGCTTCCCTTGCGGGTGGGAGCACTATCGTTTCCGCACGTGAGACATTTGATCATGGGAGCGCTTCAGCAGCCAATGGTCCGTTCCTGGTCACGGTACAGCAACCAGGAACGCATCAGGCGCAGCTCCTCGCTGTGCAACCGGGTCATTCTCCACGTGTTCTCGTGTCAGATCTTCCTGGCCAGACCCGTATTGCACCCTCGCCTCGCGGACGCTACGTGGCCCTGGCCGAAGATGTACGCGGTCTCTGGATACTGGATAGTACGGGACACGGCCTCCGGCGCCTCCTCTTCCCGCCAGCGTCATCTTCTCCGACGTCACATCGGCTGGTGGTCGGAAGCGTCGCCTGGTCTCCTGATCGCTATACCATCGCATACACGATCATGGAAGCGCCACTCAATCCTGATGCGCCGCGGCTCACGCTTGACGAACCAGATCCTTCCGTTGGGATCTGGCTGGTTCGGTATGATACAGGGCGGCCGCGGCAGGTAGCAACGGCTAGACACCTGGGCTATAACTTAGGTCACCTATCCTGGTCGAGCGATGGGCGCAGGATAGCCGTGACTGGTCTCAGACTAGCGGTTGTCACCATCACGACAGGCTACGTGCGTCACGTGTCGATACAAATGGCGCTAGATGCCGCGTTCTCACCCACGACTCTCTCGCTAGTGGTTGCAGCGCCGTCGTGCGCAACAACGTCTAGAGACGCTGCGCCTCATGCTGACCTGGGTCCGAAAGAAGGGAGTGGTGTCATGTTCTGCGCGACAGACGCTGATGGTCAACAGACACATGTTCTTGGCCGGGACTCAACACTTAGCGCGGAGGGTGTAGATGGCATGCTCATACGAGTTGTGTGGTCTCCTGATGGGCGCCGCCTTGCGCTGCTGATTGACCGGGCTCGACGGTGCCTCGAGATTCGCATACTCGACGTGGCCACCGGTCACGTGCGGAAGATGGTTCTGGCATCATCTTACGCGCCAACATATGATTTCTCCGATCTGGCCTGGCTCCATGTCCGCATCTAGTCTTAGCTACTGGTGCGATTTACCAGAGGAACAACATGTTCGCTGAGTTATCCTCGCTAGATGACCGATGTGCCGCTCCGTTGCTGCCCGCGGCGCCCTTCCCAGGGATCAGCGTAGCGTTCGCCCTTCTTCACCCGTTTCTTCCGCACGATGCGGCTTCTAGAAAGGGGAGGTGAGAGCGCTATGCGCGCCCTGGTGGCCAAGCAGCCGCGCCGGAGCGCGGCACAGTGTCTGATACTGTTCAGCGTCCTGACATCTCTCCTGATCGCGGCCCGCCCATGCGCGGTGAGCGTGGGACGAGCCTTCCCGATTGCCCCAGCACACGGTCGCCAGGCGCGCCCCCTCTTCCCGGCCATCAGCGATCACCTCGTGGTTTGGCTGGAGTATGGGGCTACACCCCACTGGACCCACCCCTGGCCCTATGCCAACATCTACGGTCGGGATCTGGCGACCGGCCGCCAGTTTGCCGTGACGACGAGGGGCACGGCTGTCTCCGCGCCGTCGCTCAGTGGGCATCTTGTGGTCTGGGCGGACTGCCGCCACTGCACGGGAGGTAAGGGTATTCCCGGCTATGGAAACACCCGGATCTATGGAAAGGATCTGGCCACGGGCCGTGAGTTCCTCATCTCCCCTGATCAGGGTGGGCCTATCGTGAGTGGTCATCGTGTGGTCTGGGTGGCCATCGGCTCGGGCGGCGAACAGATCAACGGTCAGGATCTGGCGACTGGCCGGATGTTTCATGTCTCAGGGCCACGGCAGGCCTACGACACGCTCGCGCTCAGCGGCTCCCTGGTGGTCTGGGCGGAGTTTCGCGGTGGGCGCTCTGCGATCTACGGCAAGGATCTCAGCACCGGCCGCATGTTTGTCATTGCCGCCCCGACACGGGTTGATCTGCACGACCCCGTCCTCAACGGCCATATCGTGGTGTGGACCCGCTACGATGTAAGCCGCCGCCGCAGACAGGGCAGTGACATTGTGGGCAACGACCTGGCCACAGGGCGCACGTTCCAGGTGACGCATATCCCCCCTGCCCGCGACTATGCGTACTACGATCTGGCCAAGGCAGTCGGCGACCACGTGGTCGTATGGACCGAAGCTCCGGCAGGCTCGCCTACCACGTTCCAGCATGTGCAGCTGCACGGCAAGGATCTGTCCACGGGCGCCACATTCGTGGTGACGCCGGGGACGAGCACGGGGGACGCGCCGGCCATCAGTGCCAACAGGGTCGTCTGGGCGAACAGCAGCGGGCTCTGGGGCGCTGTGCTCACCCGCCACTAGCAAGACGCCGTGCCGCCCTGACCCTCTATGTGGCAGTTGCAGTCGCGCGAGCGTGCCCAGTGTGTTGAGGGTCCGGGCTCGGATAGGCAGGGCTATCTCCTGTCCGCCTGCCGGAATCGCCAGCAACTCTTCCAGCGAGCCACGTGCTTCGCTCAGAGAGCTTCGGGCATACCAGAACCATCCCAGCGCCCCAGCCAAGCGGAGTCCCAGCGTTCCTTCGCCGTGGTCCCGGAGCCATTACAGCGCCACCCGCAGCTTGGGGGTAAGCGCGAAAAAGCTCGTGGTCCTCGGGCATAGCAGGCGCCTGCAGGGAGGGTCGGGACAGCAGACGGGCCACCGGAGCGCACCGGCGTTGACGTTGGCCACTGGGGATCATGGTACACTTTATCTGCCTAGGGCGATGACTGTCCATACATCATGATCACAAGACCTTTTCGCGCTTCCTTTTTCGTCAGTAGCGACAAAGAAGATGAGTTCTCCAAAAGTCTCAGCGTCTGGAGGGACCACCCCTTGCTCCAGGGGCCACCGTGTGCCAGACTGGGTCGAGAAAGGGGGCACCCCATGACGGCACCAACCAGGCCAATGACCATCGAGGAGTTTGGGACCCTGCTCGATGATGGTAACCGGCACGAGCTGGTAAGAGGAGAACTGTGCGTGATGCCCCCGTCTAAAGGACGCCATGGGCTCATTGAGGCCCGCATCATCGCGGCCATCGAGGCCTATCTCAACGAGAGTGCCCTTCTGTTGGGCTGGACCGTTGAGGGGGACGTCGACGCGCGCGAGGCCCTGACGGGGTGTGTCGGCGGCGGCGATATGGGGCTGCAGTTTACCGTGCCCGACGATCCTGAGCAAGTCCGTGGCGCGGACATCGCCTATATCTCACCCGAGCAGCTCGCGGCAGTCGCTTGGCCCTCCGGCGAGTATTTCCCCGCCGTGCCCTCGCTGCTCGTCGAGGTGGTCAGCAAGACGGATCGGCCGCACCACATTGCCCAGAAAGTGCAGGATTACCTGGCCGGTGGGGCCCGCCGGGTGTGGGTGGTGTACCCTGAGCTGCGCGCCGTGTACGTCCACGATTCCGACCACCCCACGCGGGTGGTTGGGGGCAGCGAGAGCCTGACCGACGAGGAGCTACTCCCCGGCTTCTCTCTGCCGCTCAAGCGCATCTTCAGCAATCGCTTCTAATGCATCGGGGGCCTTCGGTGCGGACACCCCGTCCGCCCCTGGCGGCATGTCAACCTGATCGGCGCCTTGGCTGTTGTGTTCGCCAAAAAGCCTGGTGGATGTCGTAGACTGAGAAAGCCCTGCCAACGTAGCCAGCCAGCCCCACTGCGCCTCCGAGGAGGTTCCCCTGCCCCAGCTCTGCCTCCTCATTGGCCAGTGCGCTGACCCCGCCAGCCCCACCATGACCGAGTTGGCGAGCTTCGACCTGCCCAGCCTGGACCCCGCCGCCCTTGATGAGCTGGAGGCGACCACCCTGACCACCGGCATGATGATCGTGCGCCGCCCTGGTCACCCGCTACCGGGTGGAGCATCCTGGTGCGGCCCTCCCCTCTGACAGCAGTGAGCCGCTCACGGTGGTCAGCCGCTTCGGCGCCGTGCGGCTGCGTCGGCAGGTGCGCGCCGACCTGGCGCGCCACACCCCTATCATGCCCGGCACGGCGGCCGTGCCCGCGTATGACGGCGTGGTGACTACCCGCGGGCTGCAGGAGTGGGCCTGCCTCTTGCCCCAGGAGCTGCCCTTCAGCGCGATAGCCCGCTTCTGGAGACGCCGACCGTCAGGGCTGAACGATCAGGCGCGCAACCCGGCAGCCTCCCGATTCCAGCGTGGTTGCCAGCGAGGCCAGCAGGTGGCCCGGCGTCGGTTCGCCATCGCTCCAGTCACCGCGCTCGCTGTTATAGACGCGCGCCATATAGGTGGCCTGGGCGTCGAGCACGGCGCTGAGGTCTAGCGGGGTGATCGCCGTTTCGCCGCTAGCGTTGCCCAGGCAGACCAGCAGCTCACCGGGGCGGCGCAGGGCAATGTGGCGCACGGCGGGATTGAGCACGCCCACCTGATCCGTGATATCGTCGGTATAGATCTCCAGAGCGTGTTCGGTGTCCACGGGGGCGGTGGCATAGAGGTGGAACTCGCTGGAGCCGGCGGCGAAGCCGTGGCGCTCACGGGCGGCGAAGTAGGTCACGCTGCCTCCATGATAGGGTAGCCCGCGCAGGGCCACCCAGTCCCACGTGCGGGGCACCAGGGGACGCACACTCAGGTTGCCGGGGGTCAGCATCACGCCACAGACGCCCTCCACGGCGGCCCACAAGAAGCGGGGCGGCTCCCAGGGCGATAGGCGCATGCCTCGGTTGACCAGGCTCTCGCCGTCGAACCACTCGGAAAACTGGCCGGGCACCGTGTTGTTCTTGCGTGGGTTGGCCGCATAATGTTGAAAGCTGGCCCGCAACGCGGCGACCATGAACTCAGGATGGTAGCGGGCGGCGGCAAAGGCGTACCACCAGGTCAGCCCTGGCCAGACGCCACCGATCAGGCCGACGAAGCGGAAGGGATCATAGAGTGGGTCATCCACGCTGGCCGTACGCAACCCGGCGGCGGTCCAGAAGTCGGGGCTATTCAGACGGCTGATGATACGGAAGGCCACATCGTCTGAGCAGACGCGGAAGATCACCGGAAACACCTCGTCGCCGGTCACATCGGTGTGCGGGTTGCCGTCCAGATCTATATTGAGGTAATAGAGGCCATTGGCGGGGTTGAGCAGATGCGCGTCCATGGCCACGCGCAGGGCCTCCGCCGCGTCGAAAAAGGCCTTTGCCTCGTCGGCGGGGCGACCCAGGTTCTGGGCCAGGTGTGCGGTGGCGCGCAGCGCGGCGGCGCACTCGGCGTTGATCTCGGTGACAGCCCCGTTAATCGTGTACTGGGGGATCACGTTACGCCACGAGCAGATGCCCCACACTTCCTCACCACGGCTTGTGCAGACGACCAGGCCGCGTTCATCTCGCTGGTCCAGGATATAGAGGGCGGCTTTGGCCACGGCGGGGTAGATGCCCTCCAGCCAGGCGCGGTTGCCCGTGGAGCGCCAGTGGTGATTGACCGCCAGGATAAACAGCGGCGTGTCGTCGTTGATATTGAGCTTGTAATCCTCCACGCGGCCATCAAGGGCGCTATAGTACTCGGGCAGCTTGCCGCTGGGGTACTGCAGGCGGGCAAAGGTATCGAGCAGGGCGCGGGAGAAATCGGGCAGGAAATGATCGTTGCCGTAGACAAACCAGGCCACGTCGCGACCAACCACGTTGCTGGAGACACCCGGTTCGTTAGTAAAGGCGGGGCCTTGCGGATAGGTGGCCATCACGCGCAGCATGTTCACCTTGCTCCACAAGGCTCCATCGTTGATTGCCGGGTCTGGCGTGAGCACCTCGCCCACGGCCACGACGCGGGTGAGATAGTCTACGGTCGCCCGCAAAGCGCCTTGCGCGTCCAGTGCGGCGGAGTAGACGGCGCGGGCGGCCTGCTCACCCTGGGCGGAGAAGGCCACCAGGAAGGCCAGCTCGACGCTCTGACCGGGGGCCAGAGTGAGGTCCACCTGCAGGGCGGCCAGGATATCCCCGCTGGCCGTGACATCGTCGCGCAGGTTGGCCGCGTGCTGTAGATCGTAGACCCGCCCGAAATCATGGCTTGTCTCGTAGTGACTGACCGGAGCGGTGACGCCGAACAGGCGCACCGCGTTAGGTTGGCTGGCGTTACGCGCGATGAACGCGCCCAACTCAGGGTCGTAGGTAGCCTGCACGTCGGCAGGTAGGGTACCCCGCAAGCGGGCAAACGCATGCAGGCGCAGACGCCGCGGGCCGGTGGCCGCGATGCCACCGGCATGGCCCTCCGCGCCGCCAATGGCCTCGGCGGGAGCGTCGTTGGTCACACGAACAAGCAGGTAGGCCACGGCCGGGTCATCGTCGCCGGTCAGGGGCAAGAAGACCGTCTCCTCAATGGTCAGCAGGCCCGGCAGGGTGAAGGTGTGTTTCTGGTAGGCTGGGTGGATCTCGAACTGGCCGCCCGGCAGGGCAGATAGCTGCACGTCGGCGTCGGAGCCGGCGCTAGACTGGCCCAGACCGGGCAGCAGGCGATGACCAGGGCCGCTGTAGCGTACGGAGACGCTGTTGGCGATGGCCATGCCAATGTCGGTGCTGAAGACGCTCTGAATGGAGCCATTGCCCCGCGTGTTGACCCAGCAATGCTTATTGCCCAGGCTGGCGCCCATCTCCAGCGCATCGTCGGGCATGTGGTAACTGGGCAACTTGCCCGGTTGGCGGACCGCCGAGACCGATCCGGTGGCCGTCTCGCGCAGCCCCTTCGTCGGTAGGCTCGCCGTCTCTGAGTTAAACACCCGTGTCTCCCTTCTGACTTACGCATAGAGCTGGAGCATCGCGGCAAGCCGAACGTGTGCCGGGGCCGGAGGGCCTTGGCAGCGCCGTTGCGTCCGGCGGACTAGAAGTTTTGAGTGGTCATCGGCCCCCACAGCACATTTTGGCTGGAGCCGGAGCGGGCGGTGACACCGAATGAGCGGTAGGCGCTCAGATCACGCGGGGCCTTGACGGGCATGTAGCCGTCGCCTTGCCGGTTAGCCACCACGGTGCCCACAAAGGTGCGTTTACCGTCGGGGGCGATCAGCCAGCAATCAAAGGCCACGCCGATCCGGCTTGTCGGCAGGTTATGCACGATCACAAAGCCAAGCGGGGTGCGCGGCCCGATCACCAGTGTGCCCAGGGCCTCCGAGGCGGCGCCCGTGCCGCGCAGCATGTGGATCGTGGTCAGGGGAGCCGCCTGGGCCATGGCCACCTGGGTGGCCATCACCTGCAGGCGGGCCGTCGCGGCGCGCTGGCCCTCGACCTGGCTCCATAGGGCGGCCACGGCGTGTTTCTGATCGTCTACCTGACGTTGCAAGGCCAGATAGCCGCTGCCCAGGATAGCCACCATGAACAGGGCCGCCGTGGCCAGCGCCGGCCAGAGCCATCCCGGGCGGCGCGCCGGCGGGGTAGGGCGGGCTGGGATCTGGGTAGCAGGCAGGGCCACGAGCGGCCGGCGCGGCGCGGCCACGCTATCACGGTCGGCGGTCACGCGGGAGAGCAACCGGCCCTTGAGGGCCGAGGGCGGCATGGCCGCCGGCGCGGCGAAGGCCAGGCTAGCCGCCGCCTCGTGGTAGGCCGTGGCCTCCTGCTGGCAGACCAAGCAGGTGGAGAGGTGGCGCTCCACCCGGTCCAACTCACCCGTCTCCAGGACGCCCAGGCTGTAGACGCCCAGGAGAGACGTCACATGCCCGCCCGCCTCTGCCCCGGCTACTCGCTCTGCTGACTCCACCACTCGCTCCCCATGTGTTCGCGCAGCCGCTGCATGCCGGCGCGGATGCGCGTCTTAACCGTTCCTAAAGGATCGCCCAGGCGCTGGGCGATCTCGCTCTGGCTCAGGCCACCGAAATAGGCCAGTTCCACGGCCTCCCGCTGCTGGGGCGGCAACTCGGCCAGGGCCGCCAGCACGGCCTCGCGGCGATGAGCCGCCCACACCTGATCGGCGGGGTCGGCCTGATCGGGCGCCGCTAGCTCAATCAGGCGCGTGTCCGCCTCCGGTCCCGACGTCGTCTGGGGCCGAGCGGCCCGGCGGCGCAACTCATCTATACAGAGGTTGCGCGTGATGTTAGCGATCCAGGTAGACAGGCGCGCCCGACCCGGATCGTAGGAGCCTGCCTGCCGCCACAGGCGATAGAAAGCCTCCTGCACCACGTCTTCCGCCCCTTCCGTGCTGCCGACCATACGCAGAGCAAGGGAGAAGGCCAGCGCGCTATAGCGGTCGTAGAGCGCCGCCAGCGCCTGCTCGTCCGCCGCCTTCAGGCGACGCACCAGGTCATCGTCGGTGACCTCCACCCCTACAGGCCCAGCTTTGTTATGGCCCATGACGCCACGGCCTCAACACCTCGTCTACTAAAGATACGAACGGGTCAGCGTGCCGGATGCCCTCATTCTACGTCATGCCTGCCCGAAGTTGGGCATGAACGGCCATAAAGAGCGCGTTGCGCCATCCGAGCAGGCCCATTGGTCGCCTGATCCAGCCAGGAGTTCAGGGCCGGGTAGCCGCCTGTCTAGCCCGACGTGGGCGCGGGAGCGAATGGAGCAGCAGCCATGATAGACTTTGAACACTGGTCGCGTTTGCGCCTGTACCCGTGCCGTATGCTCAATGAGGGAGTAGCAGCGTGTTGGCCGATGTCCCTGTGTCCGTGGATGCTCCAGGCGGGCTGCCCCGCGATCTGGGTGATGGTCTGACCCTGCGTTGGGCCACCGCCGCCGATGCCGAGGCGGTGGCCCAGTTCAACGTACGGATCCACAGCGATGACCCGGATAACCAGGAGATAGCCCTCTACCACTGGACGCTAGACCTGATGCGTGGCAGGCACCCCACCACGGGTCCGGCTGATGTGACGGTGGTGGTTGACTCTGGGTTGGGCGGCAAGGTCGTCTCCAGCGTGCTGCTGATCTCGCAGACGTGGGCCTACGACGGAGTCTCCTTCCCTATGGGCCGGCCTGAACTGGTCGCGACCGACCCTGCGTACCGCCGCCGGGGGCTGATCCGCCAGCAGATGGCGGCGATCCATGCGCGCAGCGCGGCGAAGGGCGAGCTTGTGCTGGGCATCACGGGCATCCCCTGGTACTATCGCCAATTCGGCTATGAGATGGCCCTTGATCTGGATGGCAACCGCCGTCTGCCCTTGTTTCGCATCCCTGATCTGCCCAAGGAGACGCGGGAGAGCTATCGGCTGCGCGCGGCGACGACGCGGGATATCCCCCTGCTGGCCGAACTCTATGACATTCACCGGGGCAGTAGCCCCCTCTCGCGGGTCCGCGACGAGGCGGAGTGGCGCTGGGAGCTGGACGGCCCCCACCCCGCCTCGTTCCACTACCGCCGCTTTGAGATCGTGGAGGATCTCTCCGGCCAGCCAGTGGGCTACGTCGAGGGCGTGGTCAGCCAGTGGGCTCGCGCTATCCGCATCAACGAGATCGCCGCCGCACGGGGCTATCCACTGCAGGATGTGTGCATGTTTGTGAGCCGCGCGCTCAAGGCCCGCGCCCAGGAGCTGAACAAATCGCGCGAACACGCCCTGATCGGCCTGGTCTTCTGGCTGGGCGCGGCGCACCCGGCCTACCAGGCGCTGGGCGAGAGCCTGGAGAAGCTCAGCCCGCCCTACGCCTGGTATCTCCGTGTGCCCGACCTGCCGGCCTTTGTGCGCCATGTCGCGCCCGCGTTGGAGCGGCGCCTGGTGGGCAGCATCGTGGAGGGATACAGCGGCGCGTTGCGGCTCAACTTCTACCGTGACACCCTGCGACTGGTCTTCGAGCGAGGCAAGCTGACCACTGTGGACTCCTACGAGCCAGCCCATATGCGTGAGGGCGACGCCCTGTTCCCCGACCTGACCTTTCTGCATCTGCTATTCGGGCGGCGCGGCCTGGCCGAGCTGCGCCAGGCCTTCCCCGACTGCGACACGAGCAGTCCAGCCGTCGCCGTCCTACTGGACGCGCTGTTTCCTCAGCGGCACTCGTTAGTCAACGCCTTGCACTGAGCGCTGGGGCCACTCACATTGCAGTGGGGCCAGATCCGGATGAGACCCGAGTATTGGGTGAGAGGAGCACGACGATGAGCGATATGGCGGAGGGCCCCCTGGCCCAGCGGCGCGGTCCGGTCGCGCCAGCAGCCCACGTAACCAGAGGCGTTATAGGTTCGAAGGGACAGAGCGCCCATGGCTGAGCCGGTCATCTCGCCCACCCGTCGGCTGGCCGTGGTCGGCGCGGCGCTTTATGGGCTGCGTTGGGCGCTCACCGCGCTACGCACGCAGCGCCGCCTGACCCCGTTGGCCGCCGCCGGTGACCCAGCGGCGCTGGCCAGCGTGACCCAGCGCCCCGAGGCTAGCCTGCTCGGCGTGCCCAACTCGGCCTACGGTGTGGCCTACTACCTGGGGCTGCTGACGCTCGGCCTCAGCGGGGCCTTGGATACACGTTGGGGGCGGCCCCTGGCTGCCGTGGCCGCCGTGGCCGCGCTGGCCAGGTCGCTGTGGCTGTTGGGCGCGCTGGCCCGGTCGGCCACCTGGTGCGCCGTGTGCATGCGCGCCCACGTGACGAACGCCGCGCTAGCCCTGCTGCTTCTGCCCACGGACAGAGCGTAGGCGGCGCGGGCCTATGGCGCTGGCCCGGCTTGTGCAGGGTACGAGCAAGGTCAGGTATCATTGAAGGAGCAGCGGGAGCAGGGGACGCCGCGGCGCGGTAGGGCAAATGGGGAGGCGGGTTGATGAAATAGACGGCTGACCATGCGCCCCCGATAACGGTTGCGCGGGGGCCGGCACGGAAGGAACGGCGGCTGGACTTGGAGTTGGTGTCCGATCGTATCGCACTGGCCGTGGGCAGCACCAAAAGCTTCTACTGGTCTGTCAAAAAGGAAGTGAGATGTTGAAAAGCGTGTGAAACGCGTGGACTCAGGCAGCGTGCTTGCGGTCCGTGGGCGTAGACGCGGTGCTCTGCGCAGCAGGCAGGGTGACGAGGGGATAAAG
>JAABUM010000916.1_pt1 | contig 47393 bp, 43 predicted proteins | sample 5559161 | NCBI WGS metagenome assembly JAABUM01 (sample SAMN10711868, study PRJNA513369) | rock metagenome | isolation source: Antarctica rocks | place: Antarctica: Victoria Land, Siegfried Peak nord
TCTTTCTCAAACGGTCGAGCCGCTAGGAGAGGGTATCCTTTCCTCCCTCGCCCACCATCCGGCGGCTGTACGGTCCGCCGTGTCCCTCCATTGAGGGGGGACAATCTTAGTTTAATGTATAAGGAGTGAGATCATATCGGCGGAACGCGGCGGCCGCACGACTTGACGAGGTCGCCTGAGGTAGCGAAAACGAACGATACCACATATGAGCAGTAAGAGTTGTAGAGAAAGGATGACGTCACATGGCCATCACTGCCGTAGCCAGCCCCGTTCCCGCCGCTAAGGTCGCGGCCTATCAGCAATTCCGCGCGGCCCTGGACGGGACGCGCCGCGCCGAATTCGAGGCGTCTCGGCGTCGGGTTGGCCTGCGCGAATACAGCTTTGCACAACCCCTCCCTGACGGCAGCTACCTGCAAATCTCTGTCTGGGAAGGGGACGATCCCGCCGCGAGTCTCAGGCGCATGTTGCAGGCGCAAGATGAATTCACGCGGTGGTTCGTGGACCAGGTCAAGGAGATCCATGGCGTCGATCCCGACCAGGTCGATGTGGCGGCGCTGCTGCCCCAGCAGCCAATTGACTCGGGCCCGATCTAGACTTCGCCCGTAGAGCGGAGGGCGGCGTCAAGCGCCTGCTCAAGCGTGAGGGGGCGCCCTCCTGCCTGCGGCGCCCCGAACGTGGCCACCGCGAAGCCGATAGCGCGGCGGGGAACCTCCCGCCCCGCCGCCACGGCCATGATCGCGATAGCCCCCATGCCCCGCTCCAGGAGCGCGAAGTCGCCCACCGCGCGCACCAGGGTGAGCGCGTGCACGTAACAGGCGCGGGCGGCCGGGGTATCGCCGTCCTCCTCGGCCAACTGACCGAGCAGGTAGCGCGTATTCGCCACGGTCTGCGTGTTGCCGAGCCTAGTGGCCGCCGGGATCAACCGCTCATAATAGGCCCGCGCCCCCGCGATGTCGCCACGCGCCCAGGCCAGGCCGCCGAGGGCATCGAGGGCCATGGTACCGGGCCACAGGGCGCCGGAGTCCTCGACCACGGCGAGGCTACGCGCCAACTCCTCCTCCGCGCGCGCGATGTCGCCCAGGTGCGCGGACACCATGCCCATCTGTATGAGGGACGTGGCTATCTCCCAGCGGCCGGACGGCCCCACGGCCTGGAAGAGCGCGAGTCCTTCCTCCAGGAAAGCGCGCGCCGCCAGCGGATCAGGCGCCTCGTTTCCGGGGCGGAGGCTGAACAGGAACCCGCCGGCCACGCGGAAGCTATAGGCGCGGGCCAACGGGTCATCGATCGTGTCGCCCAGGGCCAAGGCCTCCTCGGCCCGTGCGCGCATAGTCGCCGCGTCGTGCGCCAGCCCGGCGACAAGGCCGGCGACGGCTAGCGCCCTGACACGACCCGGCGTGGGAGCCATCGCGCCTGGCGTCGCGAGCAAACGCTCGATCCAGGCGCCGCCCTCATGCAGGTGCGGGCGGATATGCCAGAAGGGATACAGCGCCGCCGCGACGGACAGGCCGCGCTCGATCGCTGCCCCGTCGCCAGCCTCCCCACGCTCAAGGCGCCAGGTCAGGGCGGCGCGCAGATTGTCCAGTTCTCGCTCCAATAAATCCAGCGCGAGCGGCAGGCCAGCGTCGTGGAAATGCTCTTGCGCGTCCTTGGCCAACGCCAGGTAGTAGTCCGCATGACGCCGCCGCGCGTCGTCCGTTTCTCCCGCGACCTCCAGTTGCTCCAGGGCATACTCCCGGATGGTGGCCAGCATGGCGTAGCGCGGCTCCTCGTCACCCCTCATATCCACGCGCAGCAGGCGCGCCTCCGCCAACAGGACCAGATCCTCCGCGACATCCGCTTCCGTCAGCGGGTCACTCGGCGCCTCGGTCAGGCAGATCGCCCTCGCCGCGGCGAGGGTACAGCCACCCGTGACGGGGGCGAGCCGCCGGAACAGCGCCCGTTCGGCTGGGGACAGCAGCTTGTAACTCCAGGCGATGGTGTCGCGCAGCGTCTGCTGGCGCGACGGCGCATCGCGCGGGCCGGCCACCAGCGCCTCCAATGGCCGATCCAGGCGCGCCAGCAGCGCCGCCACCGGCAGCGCCTCAAGCCGCGCCGCCGCTAACTCGATGGCCAGCGGCAGCCCGTCCAACCGCGTGCAGATCGCGGCCACGGCCGCGGCGTTGCCGGGGTTCAACGCGAAATCGTGATCGGCCGCCCGCGCCTGCTGCACAAACAACGCCACCGCCGCCACCACACTCAGCGCGTCGAGCGGCGGGAGGCGCGCCAGGTCAGGGGTAGCAAGCGGCGGGACAGCGTAGACTTGTTCGCCGCGCACGCGCAGCGCCACGCGGCTGGTCGCCAGCACACGCAGTCCTGGGCAGGCCGCACGCAGCGCCGCCACGTCCGACGCTGCCGTGACCACTTGCTCGCAGTTGTCGAGCACCAGCAAGAGATGGCGGTCGCGTAGATGGGCGGCCAGCACGTCGGCGGGCCGGCTACCCTGTGCCAGCAAGCCAAGAGCGTGGGCGATCGTCAGCAGGACCAACGCGGGGTCGCGCAGGGGTGTCAGGTCCACGAAAACGGCCCCATCGGCGAAGCGCTCCTGGGCGGTGTGGGCGGCATGGAGGGCCAGGCGCGTCTTGCCCACGCCGCCCGGTCCGACCAGGGTCAGCAGGCGCAGATCATCGCGACGCAGCAGGGCGTCCACCTCGGCGCCCTCGCGCGTGCGGCCCACCAGCGCGGTGGGTGGCGTGGGCAGCGCGCCGGGCCGGGCGAGAGCCGTGGCGCCCGTGGCCGCGGAGCCCCCGCGCCGGCGGGGCAATGGCGTGGCCCCAGACAGGAAGCGGACGCGCTCCTGTCCATCTAGTTCCAGCGCGGTGGTTAGGCGCGTGAGCGTGTCGCGCAACGGCCGATGCCCGCCACGCTCCAGGTTCTGGATGCCGCGCACGCTGACCCCGGCGCGCTCTGCCAGCGCCTCCTGCGTCAGCCCCGCCCGCAGCCGATAATCCTTGAGCAGCACACCAAACAACGCGTCTGTGTCCGCGTCCATGGTCCCGTCCATACCTTTGCCACGTCGCCCCCGCCCGGGCGTCTCGTTAGGCCAGCACCATGATAGCACAGGCGCCCCGGCCTGGGGCAACCGCCGTTAGGGATACCCCCAATTATCGTTCGCGCGCAGAAGTCCTGGGGTGACGCGGTGGGGGTGCCACAGCACGGGGGGATGGGGTATGCTGTCCTTAACGGTCGCGCCTGAGGGGACGCGGGCAGGAGGGGCAGGAGGGACAGGATGAGCCGGGTACGGGTGGTGATCTGTCGGGTGGAGGACGAGGAAGCCGGGGAGCGGACGACGGAGGTGGCGCGGTTCGATCGGCCGGAGACCGATCTGAGCGTCGTGGAGCCGGGGACAGGGCTCGACGCGCTGGAGGAGATGACACACCAGCACGGGCAGGCGGTGCTGCGGGGGGTGCTACAGGCGCAGTGGGAGGCGACGGATGCGGCGGCGGTGGCGGCGCACCGGCGCCGTTTCCCCCCTGTGGTGTGGCAGCGGGACGGAGGGGCGCCGCTGGAGGTGGCGAGCCGCTTCGGGCGCTTGACGCGGCGGCGACAAGTGCTGGCGACGGGGGTGGGCACGGCACATGAGACGCATGCGAGGCCGGGGGATGCAGCGCTGCCGCCGCATGGGGGCCTCGTGATCACGCGGGGCCTGCAAGAACTGGCCTGCCTGCTGTCGGACACACTGCCCTTCGTGTCGGCGGAGCGCCTCTTGGGCTGGCAGACCCAAGCGGCGCCTGCGGCGGAGACAGCGCCTGCGGCGAAAGCCGTGTTATGCGCGAGCACGTTGCGCACGGTGGTGCGCGAACATGGCGCGGCGCTGGCGGAGGCGGAGTGGGTGGAGGTGCGGCGCCTGCGGGCGGCGCTGGCGCGCGGGGACGGTGCGGCGGAGGGCCTGCGCCCGCGCTTGCTCCCGACACGGACCCCGCGTCGGCGGGCGGGCTGGCCGGCGGCGTTGAGCGCGGCGGTGGATCAGGCGCTCGCGGCGGGCGCGACGCGGCCGCCGCGGGGGGTGCGCGTGGCCGATTGGGAGCGCGTGCTGGCCGCACGGCGCCAGGAACGGGCCGACGCCGGCGCGGAGGACCTGCGCCGCTTGGGGCCGGAGGTCGGCCCCGCCGAGGTGGTGGCGAGCGCGGACGAGGTGCTCACGCGGCGCCCGCAGCGGCGGCACTGCTGGGAATCGCGCACGGCCCGCGTCGCCACAGTGGAGGGCTTTCGCTACGTCAGTGGGACGGGGGCCACCTTCCTGGCGACGCTTGCCGTGCTCTGCGCGCTCTGCCAGGGGACGTCCGCAGGCGCCGCGCCGCGCGCGGTGGTCTTCCTTGCCGATGGCGGGCGCTGGCTGCGCGACTTCTACCAGGCCACCCTCGCGCCGCGCGCGGCCACGCTGATCCTGGATTGGTATCACCTCCATCACCGCTGCTACCAGGTCGCCACGCAGGTCTGCCGCGATAAACCGACGCGGGTGCGCTTCCTGTGAACCATGGGTCGTCTGCTCTGGCGCGGCGACGTGGACGGGGCCATCGCGGCGGCCGAGGCGTTCCGCCCGGAAGCCAAAGCGCCGCCCGACCCGCGCCGGCCCGCCGCCAGAAGAACCAGGGCATGCACTGGAGTGAGGAGACCAGCGTCGCGCTCATGCGCCTGCGCACGCTGCGCCTCAACGGCGACTGGGACCGCTATTGGCGCCAGCGCACGTTCCCCTCCCTCCTCGCCGCCTGACCCCAGAACTTCTGCGCGCTAACGAAAAGTCGGCGCCGTCCACTGGGAGCGCGGACGTCTCGTCCGTCCCGGCCGTTCGCAGGCGGGGGCCTGCCATCCCCCCAGGGCCGGCGCGTCGCCGCCCGTCCGGCGCTCATCGCTCCGGATACCGGGGCGGACGAGACGTCCGCGCTCCCAGCGCCTGCCGCCCGAACGCCGGGACGAGTGAGACGCCCGCGCTCCCAGTGGGACCCGCTGACTTTTCACAGACCCTAGCCGCAGGCAGGCGGCACATGGTTGCCCGCGCGTGGTATATGGTATAGTGTTCGTGATGATCGCTCTTTCGGGGGCCATCATGACGCCGTGTCAGCGGACACACGGCGTCGCTACCGCGGGGCACGCCGGAAGTCACGCTTGGGGAGATTGTGTCAGGCGCCAGAGCCTCCGGGCAACGATGCAACGGTCGCTGAACCAAGAATCCCACGGCGTCAGCCGTGTGGAGTGTCAACACTCAGGCTGTACGATTGCGCGTATTTTGCAGACAGCCTCCGTGCCACGGCCCATTCGCCGCGGCTTCCCTGTCCATTCCACACGCACTTTCGCATGTGGGCGGTACTATTCCCCCGCTGTCGCGGGAAAGGTGATCATAGACGATGAGTACACACGAGGATTTCACGACCAACCCGTTCGAGCAGGCGCGGCGCCTGAGCATCGAAGTCAGCCGGCGCGAAGCCCTGACGACCGCGGCCAAGCTCGGCCTCGGCGGCGCCGCGCTGGCGGCGGCGCTCGGCGCGGGCGATATCCCGGCGGCGTTCGCGGCGGGACGCGATCAGGCGACGCTGCCCAAGGAAAACTACCACTTCGTCTTCGTCAACCACGTCACGACGAATCCCTTCTTCACGCCGACGCAGTACGGCGCCGCCGACGCCTCCCAACTGCTCGGCTGCTCGTATGCCTGGACCGGCTCCGCGACCAGCAACGTCAGCCAAATGACGCAGGCGTTGCAGACGGCCGTCGCGGGCAACGCCGCTGGCATCGCCGTCTCCATCATCGACCCCCAAGCCTTCAACGCGCCGGTGGCCTCGGCCATCTCCAAGGGTATCCCGGTCGTGTCCTACAACGCCGACGCGCCTACCAGCAGCAACAACAAGCGCCTGGCCTACATCGGCCAGGACCTGTACGCCGCCGGTGTGTCCATGGGCCAGCGTATTGCCAGCGAGGTGCCGAAGGGTAGCCGCATCGTTCTTTTCATCGCCACGCCCGGCTCGTTGAACATCCAGCCGCGCCTCGATGGCGCCAAAGCCGCGCTCCATGCGTCAGGCAAGAACTACACGATCGATACGATCGCCACGGGCGCGCTGGTAGTCAACGAAAACTCCAGCGTCGAGTCCTACTACCTCGGCCACAAGAGCGTCAAAGGCATGTTCGCCGTTGACGGCGGTAGCACGGCGGCCATTGCCCTCGCCTCCAAGAAGTACGGCCTGCAGACGCATGGTGTGTCCACGGGCGGGTTCGACCTTCTGCCCACGACCATCTCCGGTATCCACAACGGCACAATGGGCTTCACGATCGACCAGCAGCCCTACCTGCAAGGCTTCTACCCGGTCATGCAGTTGTACCTCTACAAAGCCTCGAACACCTTGATGTTCCCCTCCAACACGAACACGGGCCTCAAGTTCGTGACCAGGGGCAACGTCAAGCCGTACCTGACCAACAGCCGCTTCGAGGGGACCAGCACCTCGTTCTAGCCAATGGTTCACGGCGCGATCACCCGTTGATGAGGGGCGTGGAAAGTTGGGTGAAAACTCTGCTCTCCACGCGTTTCTATTGCGACAGCCAAAGCCTTATACTAGCGGTGTCAGGGACGCACAGCGGTTAGGAGGAAATCGAGCGTGGCGGATACGACGGTGGAAACCAATCAGGGTGGGAGTGGGACGATGGCGCCGCCGCCCCGCAAGGAGCCGCCACCGGCTCGGCAGCCCGGCGCGCTGGCTGGCCTGCTGCCGCGTGCGTTACGGCAGCCCGAATTGAGCATCGTGGTGGTGGCTATCGTCATCGCCGTTGTCTTCCAGATCATCAACCATGCGTTTTTGACCGGCGAGGTGCCGGTCCTGCTGTCGGTTACGGCGCAGTATGGGCTCATCGCCATCGGCGAGGTTATGCTCATGATCACCGGCGAGATCGACCTCTCCGCCGCCAAGATCTACTCCACGGTCCCATTCATCGCCTACTATCTCACCCAGGCTGGTCTCCCCTTCTGGCTCGCCATCCTGCTTGGCCTCGCCGGCGGAGCGCTGATCGGCCTTGTGAACGGGCTGATCACGGTCAGACTAGGCGTGTCGTCGCTCATCGCCACGTTGGGCATGCTCTTCTTCCTCGACGGCGTCGTCCTCACCGTTTCCCATAGCCAGCCGGTGACGACGCCGGTGTCGGAACCGATCAACACCTTCCTTGGCGAGGGGCAAGGAAGTCAGATCGGCGGCGCCGCTACCTACGCCGGTTTCATCTGGCTCTTGATCGGCGTTGTCGTGCTCACCCTCGTGTTGCGGCGCACGCGCTTCGGCCTGCACACCATCTCGGTCGGCAGCAACCTGCTGGGCGCACGTGAGATCGGCATCCATACCGACCGCACCAAAATTATCAACTTTATGATTATAGGCGTCACGGCCGGTTTCGCCGGCATCATTCAGGTCGTGAGCAGCGGATCCATCGATCCGTCCGCGGGCGATCCAATCCTATCGCTCTATGCCATCGCCGCGGCGGTCATCGGCGGCACCTCGCTCTTCGGCGGCTCAGGCACGGTGATCGGCGCCCTGATCGGCGCCTTCGTGATCTCCTCGCTCAACAACGGTCTGCCCCTGATCGGCGCGCAAGCGACCATCTCGTTCGTTATCGTGGGGCTCGCCATCGTTGGCGCGATGATTCTCAACATCAGACTTGGCGCCCTGCGCGGACGGAGGTAATCATGGCGGATACAGCAAACGTCAACGATCTTTTCGATGTCCCGACGTTGCAAGGCGCGCCGGATCTCTTGCGCGCTGAGCACATCACCAAGAGTTACGGGCCCACTCAAGTGCTGCGCGGCGTCGATATGTACGTGCGCAAGGGTGAGGTGCTGGCCTTGGTGGGCGATAACGGCGCCGGCAAATCGACCTTCATCAAGGTCCTGGCCGGCTTCCACCAGCCGAACAGCGGTCAGTTGATCTGGGAGGGGCAGCCCTTACATCTGAGTTCGCCCGTAGACGCGCGCAAGCACGGCATCGAGACGGTCTATCAGGATCTGGCCCTCATCGACGACCTCACCGTGTTCCAGAACATGTTTTTGGGGCGCGAACCGATCAAGCGCTACGGCGGCATCCTGCCGCTCACCGACAATGGGTCCATGAAGCGGCAAACGCGCGCCTACTTGAATGAGTTGGGCATCAATCTGCCCTCCGTGTCGGGGCTCGCGCGCGACCTCTCCGGCGGACAGCGCCAATCCATTGCCGTGGCGCGCGCCATGCAGTCGAACCCTAAGCTGCTGATCATGGATGAGCCGCTGGCGGCGCTCGGCGTGCGCGAGGGCGCGTTGGTCCTGGGCTTGGTGCAGGAGCTGCGCAAGCGGCGGCAGGTGTCGATTATCATGATCGTCCACAACTACTCACAGGTCTTCGAGGTGAGCGACCGCATCAACTTCCTGCACAGCGGCGAGATCGTGCTCGACGTGGACACCGATAAGACGAGCGAGGAGGAACTGATCCACATCGTCAAGTCGGGCCTGGGTCGCCAAGCCGTCGCCGAGGCCGTCGCCGGCACACAGGTGTAAGAAAGCGCTACAGACCGATCGACGCCAGGTACTCCCGGTTGCGCCGCGCGCTCTCTTTGGGCGCGCCCATGCCGGGTAGGACATCCTGCTCGACTACGATCCAGCCGCCGTAGCCGGCCCGGTCCAGCGCGTCGCGCACCGCTGGGAATGGCACGCCGCCTTGCCCCAACTCGCAGAAGACGCCGTGCCCAACCGCGGTCACGCCGTCCCACCCCTCGACGCGGGAGCGCGCCGCGATGTCCGGCGCGCAATCCTTGAAATGCGCGTGCCAGATGCGGCCGGCGTACTCCTCGATCCCCGCCACCGGGTCGCCCCCCGCGAATTGCCAGTGACCTGTATCGAAGCACAGCCCGAGCAGGGTAGGGTCGGTCATATCCATCAGGAGCCGCGTTTCTTGTGGCGTCTCGACCCATGTGCCGATGTGGTGATGGAACACGGTGCGCAGGCCGGTCTCGTCCCGCACGGCGCGCGCCGCCCGTGTGGCGCCGGCGGCGAACACCTCCCACGTCGCGTCGTCCATCCCCATGTTCGGGGTGATGCGTCCGGCGTTCGCGGTTCGCATGGGGTCGCCGTAGGGGTCGTTGCCCAGGACAATCACGCACTCCGCGCCGCCGATCGCCGCGAGTTGGCGGGCGGTACGCACGGCGTCATGCGCGCTCTGCTCGTGCCGCTCTTGGTCGTGCAGGAAGACGCTGACCCAGGAGCCGATCAGGGCTAGGCCGCGCGCTCCCAACTCTTCGCGTAGGCGCGCCGGGTCGGTCGGCATGAAGCCCCACTCGCCCAGTTCCGTGCCGGCGTAGCCCGTCTCACGCATCTCGTCCAGCACGCGCCGATATTCGCCGCCCTCGCTCTCGCCGCCCTCATCGATGCCCTCGATGACGCCCCACGAGCAGGGCGCGTTGCCCAAACGAACCACGGCCTTCACCCCCTATCCCCTGTAGTCTGGCTTAGTCATGATCGGCGCGGTGGCGGCGTACGTCTCCACTGGGAGCGCGGGCGTCTCGCCCGTCCCCGTCGTCCGCGGGCGTGAGCCGGCCATCCCCGCAGGGTCAGTGCGTCGCCGCCATCATGCGCTCATCCCAGAGACGACGGGGACAGGCGAGACGCCCGCGCTCCCAGGATCAACCTTCACGAGCCCTGGCGCATGTCGGGGCATGGCAGCCGGCGCTACTGGTTGCTCACAGCCACGGTTTCGGGGATGGCGCCGGTCATCAGGCTAACCGCTTGCTCCATGGTCGCCTCGGCCGGCAGGAGCGTCCCGACGCGCCGACCGCGGCGCAGCACGATCATGCGGTCGCATACCTCGAACACATGTGGCATGTTGTGGCTGATGAAGATGACGGCCGTGCCTTGGTCGCGCACGCGCCGGACCAACTGCAATACCATGCCCGACTGCGCCACGCCGAGCGCCGCCGTCGGCTCATCCATGATCACGATGTCCTTGCCCCATAAGACGGCCCGTGCCACGGCGACGGACTGCCGCTGGCCGCCCGAGAGTGTGTCGACGGTCTGGCGGATCGAGCGCAGATTGACCTTGAGCGCCTTCAGGTGCTCGTCCGCCTGGGCGCGCATGGCCCGCTGATTGTAGAAATCGAATAGCCCCAGGATGCCGGGCTGCTTGATCTCGCGACCCAAAAAAAGGTTCGACGCGACGTCGAGGTCGGGCGCCAGGGCCAGGTCCTGATAGACCGTTTCGATGCCTGCGGCGCGCGCGTCGCGCGGACTATTAAACGTGACAGGTTGCCCACGCAGCTTGATCGTCCCTTCGTCAGGGCGAATGGCGCCGGAGAGCACTTTGACCAAGGTCGATTTCCCGGCGCCGTTGTCGCCGATCAAGGCCACGACCTCGCCGGGATAGACGTCGAAATCGGCGCCTTCGAGCGCCATCACATTGCCGTAGCGCTTGATGATGCCGCGCGCCTCCAGCAGCGGGACCCGTGTGTCAGGTTGACGCGCCTCCATGTTTCCCCCTGTTTTTAGTTGGAAGTCGGAAGTCGGAAGTGATTCGGCGGATGACGTAGGTGTCTGACATTAGTCAACGCGTTCGATGATCATCCTAACTTCCGACTTCCGACTTCCGACTTCGTTACGCCGATGCGATGCGCCGCTTGCGCCACTGGTCGATCCACACGATGAGGATCAACAACAGACCCTCGACCACTTGCTGCACATGCGCGTCGAGGCCAATGAGATCGATGCCGTTGGCGAGCACGTTCACGAGCACGACGCCCAGGAACGTCCCGAAGATGGTGCCGCGGGCGCCGAACAGGCTGGCCCCGCCGAGCACGGCGGCCGCGATGGCGTCGAGTTCGTAGCTCGTCCCCGCGTTCGGATTAGCGCCGTTGAGCCGGCCTGTCAGCAGCAGCCCAGCCACGCCGGCCAGCACACCGCTGAGCGCGTAGACCGTCAGGAGCGAGGCCCGCACGTTGATGCCGGAGAGGCGCACGGCTTCGGGGTTGCTGCCCAAGGCGTAGATGTAGCGGCCGCGCCGCGTGAACCGCAAGAAGATCGCGGCCACGACGCCGATGATGACTAGGACGATAAAGATGGTGGGGATGCCCAGGGGCGTCCCCGTCACCCACGTCACGAATGCGCCACCGCCGCCGTCCGAGGGGAGCGCCGAGTTGAGTCCGCCGCCCGCGAGGTAGGCCACGCCGCGTAGGATGCCCAGCATGCCGAGCGTTACGATGAACGGCGGAAGCTTCGCGGCGGAGACCAGGAACCCATTCACCAGACCGACCCCGAGCGAGAACAGCAGGATCGCCACGACAGTCGCGGGGAGTGACCACCCATTCAGGAACGCGTTGGCCGTGAGCACGCCGGCGATACCGATCAGCGAGCCGACGGATAGGTCGATGCCGGCTGTGATGATCACAAAGGTCTCGCCAATGGAGATGACACCCACGACGGCCATCTGGCGCGCGATGTCCTGCAAATTACCGCCGCTGATAAATGTCGCCTGACCGATGTCGGACAGATGACCACTTGGGATCGTCTTCACCGTGAAGATGGCCGCGGCGATCAGGATGATGCCGAGCAACCCCAGGCGTAGCAGCAGGTCGACGCGGGCGACGAGCCACGCCACGAGGTTAGCCTGGCCCTGCGTGGCGGGGGGGGCGGCGGGTACCGCCGACAATGGTGAATTAGCCATGGACTCCATTCTCATTGGGCAAGGGCCGGGGCGGTGCCGCCGCCCCGGCAATGACCAGTACAGCGGGGCTAGAAGCCGAGGTTACGGCCCGGCTTGCCCAACGGCAGAAGCAACCCCTCGATGAACGCCGAGTTCATGTTCGCCTTGGTGGCGACGGTCGCGCCCGTATCCAGGAACGTCGGCGTCTTCACGCCGGCCGCTGCCAGGATGCCGTAGAGGACGCCGCCGTAGCCCATCATGTAGGGGTCTTGCAAGAGCAACCCGTCGACGGTCCCCGCCTTGAGATCGTTGACCAGGGTCTGGTTGCTGTCGAAGCCGACGAGCGAGACCTTGCTCGTGTTGACTCCCTTCTCCTTGAACGCGGTGACGGCGCCGGTCAACGTGTACAGGTTGTCGGCGAAGTAACCCACCAGGTTTGGATGCGCGGTGATGGTGTCGGCGGCGATACTGACCGGCTTGGTTGACTGGTCGCCACCGGCGTCCTTATGCGCGACGAGTTGCAGGCCAGGGTACTTCTTGAGCCCATCGAGAAAACCCTGGTCGCGCTGGCCGAGCGAGCCGACGTTGGACTGGAAGGTCGCATAGGCGACCTGCCCCTTGGGCGAACCGGTCTTGCGGCCGATCGCGGAAGCCAGCGCGTCGGCGCAGGCTATGCCGCCAGCGTGGTTGTCTGTCGAGAGAAACGATTGATACTTGTTGGTCGCGGCCGCGGAGTCGATCAGGATGACCTTGATACCAGCGCTATACGCCTTGGCGATGGTCGTATCCAGCGCTGTCTTATCGGTCGGCGCGAATACGATGAAGTCAGGCTTCTGCGCGATGGCGTTCTCCAGCAGCGAGACCTGGCCGGCGATGTTGGACTCGGCGTCGGCGCCGGTGAACCGCAGGCCTTGTACGCCCATATTGCTCGCCGCCTTCTTGGCGGCCTGGAGCACGATCGTCCAGTAGTCCGAGTTAACCGTCTTGACGATGGTGATGAAGCGCAGTGAACCCAAGCTCTTGCCCATATGGGCCGCCAGCGCCTGCTCACCGCCAAAGAGGCTGAGTCCACTTCCCGCCGCGGCGGCCACACCACCGAGTGCGGCGGCGCGATTGATGAAACTGCGTCGTTCCAGCTTATCCACTATCCTAACTCCCTTTACAAAGAATAAAGCCACCATCAGGCGTCCTTGATCGACACCGTGATTCCTAAGATACTACGCATGAGACGCGTCGCTGTCAAGTGAACGCTTCTTTTCGAGCGCACCCTACGCTTGTAATGGCGAACGCCGTTGACCTGCGATTGAAATCGCATGGCAAACCACGGCGACTGAAGTCGCTCCAGGAGCCTACCGTGTGACCGCGCATCGTTCACACGGCAGGCAAGCCGCGTGGGGGCAAGACACTTCAGTGTCCGTGGTTTGCCATGCGACTTCAGTCGCAGGCTACGGTTCAACCTCGTACCCGCGCCAAGAGTTCGCGTGCGGCTTGCGCCATATGGCGCGCGGTCAGCCCGTACTTCTCCAGCAGCGCGTCGTTCGGCCCTGACTCGCCAGATGTGCCTGACGCCCACGCGTCGATGTCCCCGTGACCATTGTCGCCATGCGCGCCTGTCATAGCTTTCACCTCGTGTCCACCGCGGATAGTCGAACGGGCCGGCCTTCGTGAAGAGAGCGCGTCGCCGCGAGTCCCATCACCAGCGCGATACGGCCGTCGACGCCGGTAATAGGCGGGGGAGTCCCGGTATCGACCGCGTGGAGGAACGCGCGCATCTCCTCGACATAGGCTTCCCGATAGGCCTCCGGGAAACTGAAATAGGGAGGCGACGAGCGCACCCCGCCCCGCGTACTGATAGCCACGCTGTCCGGGTAGCTATTGTCACAGTGCGCCATGCCGCTGGACCCGAAGACCTCGACGCGCTGGTCGTAGCCGAACACGGCCTGGCGACTGTTGTCGATCGTGCCGATCGCGCCACTGGCATAACGCAGGACGACCACCGCCGTATCCACGTCGCCTGCCTCGCCGATACCCGCGTTAAGAAGCGCGCTGCCGGTGGCGAACACCTCGGTCACGTCGCCGCCAACCAGGTAGCGCGCCATATCGAAGTCGTGGATCGTCATATCGAGGAAGATGCCGCCGGAGACCTTGATGTACTCGATCGGCGGCGCCGCCGAGTCTCGGCTGGTGATGCGTACCAGATGGGGTTGCCCGATGGCGCCGGACGCGGCGATGTCCCTGACCCGTTTGAAGTTCGCGTGGAAGCGGCGGTTGAACCCGACCATTAGCAAGACGCCGTGCTCCTCAACGGCATCCAGAGCGCGATCGACGGTCGTCAGGTCCAGCGCGATTGGCTTCTCGCAAAAGATATGCTTGCCGGCCCGCGCCGCCTCGATAATGAACGCGGCATGGGTAGCTGTGCTGGAGCAGATCGCCACCGCATCGACGTCATCGCGCGCAAGGATGTCCTCGTAGCTGGCGGCCACGGCCGGGACGCGGAAATCGCGCGCGCATCGTTCGGCGCTGACGAGGTCGGCGTCCGTCACAGCGACGACCCGCGCCTCCGGCAAGCGGAAAGCCAGGTTCTCCGCGTGGATGCGCCCGATCCGGCCGGTACCCACGAGGGCGATTCGTACTGCCACTCCTCCCCCCTTCCGGTCTCGTGCCGTCTTCACTAGATCTGAACGACCTCGCGGAGGCTACCGTTTCTTTCTACGAGAATCCGCGCGCCCTCTTTCTCGCGCGTATCCAATAACCACTTCTCATGGGCTATTGCATCCCGAAGCGTCTCCGACAATGATTTACCCTTTGCTTGGGCGAGATCTTCCAGGGTCCGATATGCGCTCGGGGAAAAGCTCACTGTGACGCGCTTGATATCGGTCGCATCAGACATGTATACGGTCCTTTCTATGTGCAAATAACGTCAAAAAGACGTTGTTAACACTCTCATCTTACGGCAAATGCGCGTCACTGTAAAGATACTGCTATATAATAAGGATAAACACGAGAAAGGGACGGACATGGAACGCAGGGGATTGGCGGTGCGCCCGGCGCCGGCGCCCGCGCCGGATGGGACGCTCGTCGGCGTCACACGGGAGGAGGCTGGCTGGGACTACGTTAGCTGCAAGGTCTGGGCGTTGGCGCCCGGTCAGACGGTACGGGACAATACCGGCGACGAGGAGATCGGGCTGGTCATCCTGAGCGGCACGGCGAACGTCGCGTCATCCGCCGGGACGTGGGAGCGCATCGGCCGGCGCGACAGCCCTTTCGCGGGCAAGCCGTACGCGGTCTACCTGCCGCCGGCCACGGCCTTTACGCTGACGGCCGTCACGGTGTGCGAGGTGGCGCGGGCCGGCGCCCGCGCCGAGCGTGGCGTGGCGGCGCGCTTGATCACGCCCGATGAGATCGGGGAGGAGACGCGCGGGGCCGGGAGCGCGACGCGTCAGGTGCGGCATGTGCTGGAGGCCGACCGCCCCGCCGAGAATATCTTCCTGGTGGAGGTGATCACGCCCGGCGGCAACTGGTCGAGCTATCCCCCACACAAGCACGACAAGGACGATCCGCCGCGCGAGACCTATCTGGAGGAGACCTATTACCACCGCTTCCAGCCCGCTCAGGGGTTCGGGTTCCAGCGCGTCTACACGCCCGACCGCACGCTGGACGAGGCCATTGTGATAGAGGACGGTACGCTGGTGCTGGTCCCACGGGGTTATCACCCGGTGACGGCCGCCCCCGGCTACGACCTCTACTACCTCAATGTCATGGCCGGCCCGGTGCGCGAGTGGCGCTTCACCGACGACCCGGACCACACATGGGTCGCCGAGACGTGGCGGCCGTACGGAGTCGATAGTCGATAGTCGATAGTCGATAGTCGCCAGTTGCCAGTTGCCAGTTCGTAGCGCGGAGGCGCGTGGCGTAGCTGTACAGAGCTTGCGCATGATACAACGACATGACGTATGCTTACTGGCAACTGGCAACTGGCAACTGGCAACTGGCAACTGGCAACTGAAAGGATGATTATGGACACGATTCGCATGACGACGGCGCAAGCAATTGTGCGCTTCCTGAGCCGGCAGTACGTCGCACGCGACGGGCGGGAGCAGCAGTTCTTCGCCGGGATGTTCGGCATCTTTGGCCACGGCAACGTGACGGGTATCGGTCAGGCGTTAGAGGAGGTCGGCCAGCGCGAGGCCTTGCGCTACTACCAGCCTCGCAACGAACAGGCCATGGTCCACACCGCCGCCGCCTACGCCAAAATGAACAACCGCCTGCGGACATTCGCCTGCACCACCTCGGTCGGACCGGGGGCTACCAATATGGTCACGGGGGCGGCGACGGCGACGATCAACCGCCTGCCCGTGTTGCTCCTCCCCGGCGATGTTTTCGCCACGCGCATCCCGCACCCCGTGCTACAGGGGCTTGAGTACCCCAATGGCGGGGACGTCAGCGTTAACGACACCTTCCGGCCCGTCTCTAAATACTGGGATCGCATCGTCCGGCCCGAACAACTCCTGGCGAGCCTGCCCGAGGCCATGCGCGTCCTGACTGATCAGGCCGAGACCGGCGCCGTGACGGTCTGCCTGCCCGAGGACGTGCAGGCCGAAGCCTACGACTTCCCGTCCGCCTTCTTCGAGAAACGGGTCTACCATATCCACCGCTACGCCCCCCCGGAGAGCGCGCTGGAACCCGTCGTGCAAGCGATCGCGCGGGCGCGGCGCCCCCTGATCGTCGCCGGCGGCGGCGTCATCTACTCCGAGGCGTCCGCCGCCCTGGACGCATTGGCGCGGACCCACGGCATCCCCGTCTGCGAGACGCAGGCGGGCAAGGGCGCTTTGCCGTGGGACCATCCCTGGAACGCCGGACCCGTCGGAGCGAACGGTGGCCTCGCCGCCAACCGGCTCGCCGCGGCGGCCGACCTTGTGATCGCCGTCGGCACGCGCCTGGCCGACTTCACCACGGCGTCTAAGACCGCCTTCCAGGACCCCGATGTCGCGTTCGTCGGCGTCAACGCGGCGGCCATGGACGCCTACAAATTGGGCGCGCTCCCGTTGGTGGGCGACGCCCGCGCCACGCTTGAGCTGCTAACGCACGCCCTCGGTGAAGCGGGGTACCACACCGACGAGGTGTATGGACGCACGGTGCGCGCGCTCAAAGAGGAATGGGACGGGGCCGTAGACGCCCAGCGGCAAGGCGCGAACACCCCCGGCGCTTATCTGACGCAAGCCAACGTGATCGGTCTCGTCAACGACGCGAGCGCCCCGCGTGACGTCGTCGTCTGTGCGGCGGGCGGCCTGCCCGGCGACCTGCTCAAGCTGTGGCGGCCGTCCGATCCCAAAGGCTACCACCTGGAGTACGGCTACTCGTGCATGGGCTACGAGATCGCGGGCGGTCTCGGCGTCAAGATGGCCGATCCCAGCCGCGAGGTCTACGTCATGGTAGGGGACGGCAGCTACTTGATGCTCAACCACGAACTCGTGACCTCGGTGCAAGAGGGATACAAGCTCACCGTCGTGTTGCTCGACAACCATGGCTACCAGTGCATCCGCGGCCTGCAGATGCAGGGTGGGTCGCCGTCTTTCGGCAACGAGCTGCGCTTCCGCGACGAGGTCAGCGGCCGGTTGGACGGTCCCTACATCCCCGTCGACTTCGTCAAGAACGCCGAGAGCCTGGGCGTCAAGACCTACACAGCCAACGATCGCGACGAACTCCGCGCCGCGCTGGAGCGCGCTAAAGAGGAAACACGGACCACCCTCATCTACGTGCCAATTGACGTCGAGGCCAAAGTGCCGGGCTATGAAGGTTGGTGGGACGTCCCGATCGCCGAAGTCTCCGTTGAGCTGGAGGTTCAATCCGCCCTACAGGCATACCGCGAGGCGAAAGAGAAACAGCGGTTCTACTATTAGTAGTTAGTAGCGAGTAGCGTTTTCTAGCTACTACCTACTAACTACTAGCTGGCATGTCGATGCGGACGGGCGCGCCTGTCCGCAAAGACTGGGTCGCGGCCTCAGCGATGAGTTGGGCTTGGAGCCCGTCGTCGAGGGAGGGCGCCGGGGCAGCGCCGCTTTGCACGGCGGTCACGAAGGCGTCGAGCGCGCGATAATAGCTCGCCTCGATCCGCTCGAACCAGCCGGCGTGGAGGCCGTCCTCGATGATCTTGTCGCCGCTGTAGCGCACGACCCCACGGAAGCGCTGGCGGCGCGACTCGATCAGGCCCGCCGAGCCGCACACCTCGATGCGCTCGTCGTAGCCGTAGCTGGTGCGGCGTACGCTGTCGATCTGGCACAGCGCGCCGCCGCGCAGGCGCAACAGGACGACGGAGGTGTCGACGTCGCCTGCCTCGCCCACGCGTGGATCGGCCAGCGCGGCGCCCATCGCGTGGACCTCCAGGGGATCGTCCCCCGTGATCCAGCGCAACAGGTCGAAGAAGTGGATGGTCTGATCGCGCATCTGTCCGCCGGATACCTTGATGTACTCGATGGGCGGGACGATCGGTCCACGCGAGGTCATCTGGACAAGTTCGATCACGCCAGCTTCGCCGGCGGCCACGTTCGCGCGTAGTTCGGCGTGGCTGGCGTCGAAGCGGCGGTTGAAGTTGATCATGGCCGGCACGCCCGCCGCCGTGACAGCGGCCACGGCGTGGCGCGCGCGGTCAATGTCGAGGTCGATGGGCTTCTCGCACAGGATGGCCTTGCCAGCCTGGGCGGCGCGTTCCAAGTAATCGGCGTGCGTGTGCGTGGAGGAGGCGATAAAGACCGCGTCGATCGCGGGGGAGGCGAAGATCGCGTCGAGGCTGGCCACCGCGCGGGCGCCGTGCCGGGCGGCCACATCCGCTGCTCGTGTGGGGTCGATGTCGTGGACCAGGGCGAAGTCGACGTCGGGGTGGGCGGCCAGGTTGCGCGCGTGCGCGCGGCCGATGAAGCCGGCGCCGATCAATGCGAAACGGATCATTGTTTTCTTCTAAATCCTTGTTATTACTAGTTTAACATGCGTTTGATGTACCCCTTCGGCCTGATCGTCAACGGTCTGGAGTTGCTGCGTGTCTGTCGCGCGGCGTTGGTCCGGCGTCCCACATCCCAGGCGCCACACGGGTTGGCGGAGTACGGGGACTACGTCGTCATCGCGCGCGCCGCCGCCTGGATCGTCGTCTAACCTCTCTTGGTGGAGGATTTCCTCGATACGCGACGCCCTTATGACAAAAATGTCCTTTTGCGCGTCCTCTTTTGTCACAATAATGCTCCGTGGATGCGTTAACCTGCAGGAGCGTAACGCGCACAGCCCCGCATGAGTCCTTCTGCTATCCTCCCGAATGGGTTGACGAGATATGCGCTGTATATCTGCTGGCTGGCAGGGCCATTTAGTTTTCCCCTCACCCTCGACCCCTTTCCCTCTAGAGGCGAGGGGGGAGACCTATGATGCGCCGGGCGGCCCCCCTCTCCCGCGTCAGGGAGAGGGGTCGGGGGTGAGGGCCGGGTCGCCGCGCCGAGAACTAAATGACCCTGGCTGGCTGGCGCCGGCTGATATACGTTTCACTATGATAGCATATAATACATCGTCAAAAGATATAAAAACGAGTCGTGTGGCTGGCATACCACTTGCTGGTACAATCTAGCCTACATAACTTGGCGAACGCTGTGGGCCGGACCTTTCAAGGCCAGGCTGTGTGGAGCCGTGTTGGGGACGTCGCAATAGACACGATCATTGTGCTGCGTGTTATGACAAAAGGAGAAAAGAGTATGGCCCTCGACGATTTTGTGGAGTCCGAGGTGGCGATTGCTGCGGCGGTGGCGGCGGCTGTTTTTTCGCCGCGCGTGCGCGGCGTCCTACGCAAGGGCGCTGTCTACGGGGTGGCTGGGGTGCTGGTCGCCGGTGACGCGGTTGGGTCATTCGCCCGTGGCGTCGGGCGTGGCGCCCAAAACGCCGCGAGTACGGCGGCGGATACCGCCGGGAACGCTGTAGCCGCGACAACGGATGCGGTGGGGAGCGCGGCGGCCGCGACGACCGACGCCGCCAAGAACGCGACGGGCGCAGCGCCGGACACGACGAGCGAGACCCCAGCCACGCCCGAGGCGGCTGCGGACGAGTTGGCCGCTGTCGCCCAGGGAACAACCGATGGTACGCCAACGACTGGGCGGAGGAGTCGGCGCGCCCAGACGGAGTCGACGGAGGACGCCCCCAATGAGTGAGACCCAGAGTGAGACGGCCACGAACGTCGAGCAGCGTCCGGCCACGGCGCGCGCCGAGGATGCGGTCGATCAGGCGGGGGAGCGGGTTGGCCAGTTCGCCGCTCTCCTAGGTCACCGTCTTCAGGTCTTCGCGGCCCGCGCCCGCGAGGAGGCCGAGGACATCTGGGCCGAGGCCCAGAGCATGCGCCATGCGGACGGGCAGCCCTAGCCCACGCATCCGTTTCGCCCATTCTATTACCCTTTACCCTGCTGATGACCGAGCGCCCACGGGCCGCGGGCCCGTAGGCGCTCTTAATTATATAGAAAGTTTGCGCGTCCACCATGAGTCGTTCATTATGAGTATGACTAGCGTCGTCGAACCACACCTGTTGCGCGCGGTCCCAGGCCGTGCGCGCGTCCATGTGCCCAGCCTGTCCGCGCACGACGCCCCTACGATTGAAACAGCGATCCGGCGCGTACCGGGTGTCCGCGCCGTCGAGGCTCAACCTCTCACCGGCAATGTCCTCGTCCTGTACGATCGGCAGGTGACGAACGACGAGGCGATTCTCGACGCCGCGCGCGCGTTCACGCGCGACGCGCCCCACGGTACAGGCGGCGAACTCCATGGCACGGGACAAGACACGACGCCGGCGTCGAGCGAGGAGAAGCAAACGCCATCGACCGCCTACACACGGTCCCCCCGCGTGATCTCCTCCGGCCGCGGCGGCGCCAAGCGCGCGCGCATCGCCGTGCGTGGCCTCGACCGTGACCCCGATGTGGCGCGCCGCGTCGTCGAGCGCCTCGAGCGGCGCCCCGGTGTGCACGCCCACGCCAACCCGCTCACGGGCCGCGTGCTGGTCGAGTTCGACGCGCATCAGGAGGACATTCGCGATCTGCTGACCGATGTGGAGGGTGTGGAGCTGCCCGACCTGCCCGGTGAAGATAACCCGACGCACCCGCTCGACCCCGCGCCGCTGGTGCAGAGCGCGACCCGCACGACGGGGGCCACCATCGGATTGGGCCTCGTCGCCGCGCAACAGGTCGCCGGCGTGACGGTCTCCGCCCCCGGCGCCGCGCAGGTCTCGGGTATCATTGGCATCGTGCAGGGCTTCCCTGTGACGCGCAACGGCGTGCGCGCCATCCTGGGCCGCAACCTCTCCGACCTTGTGTTCAGCGGCGCCAACATCGTCGCCCTGGCCCTCTCGGGCAGCCCCGTCGGCCTGACCGTCACGGGATTGGAGTCGCTGCGCTTGCTGACCGAGGTCGTGGCGCGCCGCCGCGCGTACACGCGCTACGAGGAGCGGCTGGGCGACGCGGCGGACGCGGAGCCGGGCGCGACAGTGCGCCTGGAGGCGGGCGAGCGTAGCCCGTTGGCGGCCACCATCGACGCGGGGACAGGCACGGCCATCGAGCGCGATGGGGCGCCGGTCTCCATCGGCCCCGGCGCCGCGATCTCGGCCGGCGCGCGCGTGCAGGGTGGTCCGTTCGTGGTGACACTGCGGGCCGATCAGCCGTTCACGCCCCAGCCGCGCCCTGCGCCCCCGGTCGCGACGTTGCCCGACCGCTACCAACAGGCGTTAGGCCCGGTCTCGCTGGCCTACGCCGTGGGCACGGGCCTCATCACACGCTCGCCGGGCCGCATCTTCGAGTCGTTGCTGCTGGTCAACCCGCGCGCGGCCCTGGTCGGCGCGGAGTCGGCCAGCATTGGCGCGGCGGCGCATGTCCTGCGCGCGGGCGTCACGGTGGTCGGCTCCCGACCGGATCGCGGCGTGCGCCTCCCCGCTGCCCTCGTGATTGATGGATCGCGCGTGCTGACCGATGGAACCGAGTTGAGCGGGGTTGTCCCCCTCGCCGAAACGGGCGATGTCGCGGATGTGCAGGCATTGGCGGCCGGCGTGGCCGCGGCGTCGGGCTCGCCGTGGGGCGCGGCTTTCCGCGCGGCCGGCGGGACGCCGGCGACCGAGGGCTCATTCGACGGGGCGAGCGCCAGCGCCATGATCGGCGGCACACGCTACACGCTTGGCCCGCTACAGTCTGGAGAGAATCTGCCGGCGGCGGAGCGGTTGCGGGGGCGTGGGGTCACACTGGTGGCGCTACGCGGCAGCGATGGACGCCCCCTCGCCCTCTTTGCGTTGCGCGCGCGGCTCGCGCCCGGCGTGGCCGACCTCGTGGCGGCCTGCCGCCGCCACGAGGTGGAGATCGGGTTGATCGGCCGCGGCGATGCCGCGCGGGCGGTCGCCCACCGCGCCAACGTGCCGCTGCTGGACGAGGATAACGCGGTGGCGGCCGTGCGTGCGCGCCAGGAGAACGGCGCCCGCGTGGCTGTGCTCTCTGACAGCGCGCACACAGCGGAGGCCTTCGACGCGTGCGACCTGGCCATTGGCCTCACGTCGGGACGCAGTAGCCGTTTCCCGGCGCGCGCCGACCTGCTGGCCCCCGACCTCGCGGGGGTGGTGTCTATCGTCGAGGCTGGCGCGCAACGTGAGGCCACGGCGCGCGACTCCGTGGGCTTCTCGGTCCTGTCCAACATCGCCGGCGCCCTCTGGGGCTTCCGTGGCGGCGCGGGCATCGAGCGCGCCTCGCTCGCCGTCTACGTCGCGACGCTGGGCGCGCTGGCCGATGGCTGGGCGCGCCTGCGCGGCGGCAAACGCGCGCAATCGACCGTCGCGCGGCTGGTCGATCCGCGCCCCGAACGCTGGGGCGCGCGCGCCACGACGGATGTCCTCCAGACCCTCCACACGAGCGAGGAGGGTCTGACGAGCGCGGTGGCGTTGCAACGCCGCCGCGCGACGCCGAAGCCGCCGCGCCGCCACGAGTTGCTGCGTGCGGTCCTCGACCAGGCGCGTTCGCCCCTCGTTGGCATCCTTGCCGCCGGCGCCGGTCTCTCGCTCGCGCTCGGCTCGCCGCTGGACTTTGCCCTCATCGGGGTAACGATCGGCGTCAACGTGGCCGTGGGCGCGTGGCAGGAGCGGCGGGCCGGTCAGGCCGCCGCCGCGCTGGAGCGCTTGGGCGCCGCCACGGCGCGCGTGCTGCGGGACGGCGCGTCAGTGACCGTGCCGGCGTCCGATGTCGTGCCCGGTGATGTGCTCGTGCTGCGCTCGGGTGACCGCGTCGCCGCCGACGCGCGCCTGCTGGAGGCGCGCAACCTGGAGGTCGATGAGGCGTCGCTCACCGGCGAGTCGCTGCCGGTCCCCAAAGCTCCCACGGGTGGAACCGATGCGAGTCATGTGGTGCTGGAAGGCAGCGACGTCACGGTCGGCACAGGGCGGGCTGTGGTCGTCGCCGTGGGGCAGGGCACGCGCATGGGCGCGACCGCCGCGGCCCTCTCTATTGAGGAGACCGCACAGAGCCCGCTCGGAGCGCGGCTTGGCCGCATGTTCCGCCAGGTGTTGCCGTTGATCGGGGTTGGCGGCGCCGTCGTGGTGGGCTCGAACCTGTTGCGGGGGCAGGCGTTGTTGCCGTCGCTGGTCGTGGGCGCGAGCATCGCTATCGCCGCCGTGCCCGAGGGGCTACCGTTGTTAGCGGGTGTCGGGCAGGCCGCCGTGGCCAGCCGCCTGGCTGGCCGCAAAGCGCTAGTGCGCCGGCTCGGCGCGGTGGAAGCGCTTGGCCGCGTCGATGTCGCCTGCACCGATAAGACGGGCACGTTGACCGAGGGTAAGCTCGCCCTGACGCTCGTGGCCGATCCGCACGCGGACGCGCCGCCCTCAGGTGAGGACATGCCTGGTGACCTGCGCGTCGTCTTACGCGCGGCTGGCCTAGCCAGTCCGCGCCCCGACGCCCCTGACGCCGCCGCTCATCCGACTGATATGGCCGTCGTGCGCGGCGCCGTGGACGCGGGCCTGGACGGCGACCTGCGTGTGGAGCGCGCGGCCGAGGCTCCGTTTGATCCCGTGCGCGCCTTCCACGCCACGATCGTGGGCAACCACCTCTATGCCAAGGGCGCCAGCGAGGCGTTGCTGCCGCGCTGTGATTGGGTGCGCGATGGCGGTGTGGAGAAGAAGCTTGATGAAGCTGGCCGGCAGGCCCTGCGTGACCGCGCCGAAGACCTGGCTGGGCGCGGCCTGCGCGTGCTGATGGTCGCCGAGGGCGCCGCACACACGCCGGTTAATGACCCGCAAGGGCTCGTGGCGCTCGGCTTCGTGGGTATCAGCGATCCGCTGCGGCCGGATGTGCCGGCGGCGGTGCGGCGCTGCCAGGAGGCGGGTATCCGCGTGATCATGCTGACGGGTGACAGCCCGGCCACCGCGCGGGCCATCGCTGGCCAGGCCGGCCTGCTCGACGGCGGCGATGTGCTGACGGGCGCCGACATCGCCGAGTTGCAGAACGGCGACCTTGATCGGCGGCTGGAGCGCGTGGCCGTGATCGCGCGGGTCACGCCACTGGACAAGCTGCGCATCGTGGAGAGCCTGCAGCGCCACGGGCACGTCGTGGCCATGACCGGGGACGGCGTGAACGACGCGCCGGCGCTGCGCCTGGCCGATGTCGGTGTGGCGATGGGCCAGGGCGGGACCGAGGTGGCGCGGCAGGCCGCCGACGTGGTGCTCGCCGACGACGACTTCGCCACCCTGGTCGAGGCGCTCGTTGAAGGGCGCAGCTTCTGGCGCAATATCCGGCGCGCCCTGGGCCTGCTCCTGGGCGGCAACCTGGGCGAGTTGGGGCTGGTGGTCGGGGCCAGCGTCCTGGGCCTGGCCTCGCCGCTCGTCACGCGGCAGATTCTGGCCGTGAACCTCATCACGGATGCCTTGCCGGCCCTGGCCGTGGCCTTGCAGCGGCCAGCGGACCGCAACCTGGCGGGGCTGGCGCGCGAGGGCGAGGGCGCGCTCGACAAGCCGCTACGCGATGACGTGCTGCGCCGCGGCGTGTCGACGGCCGCGCCTGCGCTGGCCGCCTACCTCGTCGCGCTGGGGACAGGCGGCCTGCCGCAGGCGCGTGCGGTCGCCTTCGCCAGCATCGTGACGACGCAGCTCGCGCAGACGCTGGATGCGGGGCGCACCGGCGACGGCCTGACCCGGCCGGTTGTGGCCGCCGTCGCCGCCTCGGGTGGCTTGCTCGTGGCCGCCCTCACCGTCCCGGCGCTGCGCGACCTGCTCCTACTGGCCGCTCCGACCCCGCTGGGCTGGGTGTTGATCGGCGCGGGGGGGCCGGCGGCCGTCCTACTCAGCCGCGTGATCGGCGCGCCGGAGACCGGCACGCGCCGGCCGGCGTTAGCGATCCCAGCGCTGCCTCGGCTGCTGCCGGCTTCGGCCTCGTAGCATGTCGAGGCAGCCCCATCCGTTTCTCGAGGCGCGGCGACTCCTGGCCGAACTGATCGGGACGTTCGGGCTCACATTCACCGCCGCCGGCGGCCCGGTTATCGTCGCGGCCAGCGGCGTCAGCGTCGGCCTGCCGGCCCTGGTCGTCGCGCCGGCGCTCTTCGTGATGGCCATGATCTACTCGGTCGGCAACCTCTCGGGGGCCCACTTCAACCCCGCGGTCACGCTGGCGTTCACCCTGCGCAAGGACTTCCCCTGGCGCCGCGTGCCAGGCTATTGGCTGGCCCAATTGGCCGGCGCCGTCGCGGCCGCGCTCTTACTACGCGCGCTCTTCGGCTCCGCCGGCCACCTCGGCGCGACCCTGCCGCACCATGGGGAGTTAGCCTCGCTGGTCATGGAGATCGTGCTGACCTTTTTTCTGATCACGGTGATCCTGGCCACGGCCACGAACCACAAGATCGTCGGGCATAACGCCGCGCTGGCCGTGGCCGGAACCATCGCGCTCGACGGCTTGTTCGCGGCGCCAATCAGCGGCTCCTCGATGAACCCGGCGCGCTCCTTCGGGCCGGCCCTGGTGGGCGGCGAGATGTCCACGTATTGGATCTACCTGGTAGGGCCGCTGTGCGGGGCGCTTATCGCCGTGGCGATGGCGTGGCTGCTGCGTGGCGGCACGTCGGAGTATGCGATGGAGGCCGCCCAGGGTCATTAGAAACGTATGGCATGACTCATGCTTTGTTAAGGGAATGTTAAAAGCATGTTAAATCCGTCTTAAGCGGGAGCGGTCCCCCGGTCAACCAGGGGGTAGGATAGGGTCGATGATTGGCGAACTCGTCATCCGCTTTATACTTGGCGGCGTGATCGTGTCGATCTTTGCCATCATCGGCGAAGTCTTCCAGCCCAAAACGTTCGCGGGTATTTTCGGGGCCGCGCCGTCGGTCGCCCTGGCCTCACTGGGCCTGACTTTCCTGATCAAAAGCATGCAGCATGCGTCGCTGGACGGGCGCTCGATGGTGTGCGGGGCTATCGGGCTCGCCTGCTATAGCCTGCTGGTCGCGCGCCTGCTCTTGCGCTTCAAGTGGAACACCATCGTCGCCACGGTGTCGTCGTGGCTGGTGTGGCTGGCGGTGGCCTTCGGCTTATGGGCGGCCTTCCTGCGATGAGGGCGCCATGAACGTACAATTCGAGCCGTCGAAGGTGAAGCAGACCAAGCCGCGCGCCTACCTCGTGCGCTTCGTCTTCGGCGGCCTCATCACGGCGTTGTCAGGGTACCTCACCACCAAGTTCGGCGTGGCTGTGGGCGGCCTCTTCCTCGGCTTCCCTGCCATCCTGCCAGCGAGCCTCACATTGGTGAAGAAACATGAAGGGGAGGAAGCGGCGGGCGACGACGCGCTCGGCGCGGTCGCGGGGAGCATCGGGCTGGTGGCGTTCGGCGTGATCATGTGGCGGCTCTCCGAGACCCTCGCGGCGTGGCTCGTCCTCCTCATCGCGGCGATCGTGTGGCTGGGCCTATCTATCGCCGTTTGGCTGCTGGCGCGCCGCTTCATGCGGCGGCAATAAGCTAAAACAGGCCAGTAATGTGGCCGCCGCCGGTCTGGTAGATCAGCAGAATGTTGAGCAGGAGGATGACGGCGGCGCAGACGCTGGCGCAGAGCGTCGTCGTACGCCGGTTGACCAGTGTGCCCATGACGTCGCGCCGCCGCGTGAAGACGATCAGGGCGATTACCGGGATCGGTAGGACAAAGTTGAGCACGACCTGGCTGATCACCAGCGTGCGCGTTGGGTCGAGACCTAGCCAGGCCACGATCACCGCGGGGGCCATTGTGACCAACCGGCGTACCCATAGCGGTATGGTGAAGCCGACGAAGCCCTGCATAATGACCTGTCCGGCCATCGTGCCCACCGTCGAACTGGAGAGTCCCGAGGCCAACAGCGAGATCCCGAAGACGGCGCTCGCCGCGGGACCGAGCAGCGGCGTCAGCGTGCGATAGGCGCTGGGGATGTCGGCGATGCCGGTCAGGCCATGCATGTGGAACGTCGCCGCGGCCATGTAGAGCATGGCCATATTGATCAGCCCGGCCAGCCCCAGGGCCAGGAGGATGTCGGGGATAGTAAAGCGGAAGATGCGCCTGGCTTCGTGTTCGGTACGGGGCACGATGCGGTCCTGCATCAGTGACGAGTGCAGGTAGATGACGTGCGGCATCACCGTGGCCCCTACGATGCCGGCTAAGAGCAGCACGCTGCCCGGCCCCACCCACGGCACGACCGTGTGGTAGGCAACTTGGTTCCAGGCCGGCCGGTCGCGTAGCGTCTCGATCAGGTAGCTCGCGGCGATGACGCCGACGAAGGCGGTGATGACGCGCTCGAGCGGGCGCACGCCGCGCTGCTGCAGCAGCAGGATACCGTAGGTGGCCACACCTGTGACGAGCGTAGCGGGGAACAGGGGCAGGTGTGTCAGCAGGTTCAAGCCCAGGCTGGCGCCCAGGAACTCAGCCAGATCCGTGGCCATGGCTCCGATCTCCGAGCCGATCCACATGGCGTAGACGAGCGGAGTGGGCAGATAGATGCGGCACAGTTCGGCCAGATTCTGCCCCGTGGCGATGCCGACCTTCGCCGAGAGCGTCTGGATCAGCATGGCCATCAGGTTGGCCAGCAGGATCACCCAGAGCAGGTTGTAGCCGAACTGGCTACCGGCCTGGATGTTAGTGGCGAAGTTGCCGGGGTCGATATAGGCCACGGAGGCGATGAAGGCCGGCCCGAGGAAAGGTAATAATGCGAACAGCCCGCGGCGGTGTCCGTCGAGCGCTTCACGCGCCCCGATCCGAATATTGTCTTCTTCGGGTAGCGTATCGAGTTGGACCCCCTCGGCGGGCAGCGGCTTGTACTCCCTCACCGTGTCGCCGCCGTCTCAGGCGCCTCCTGGGACTGTAGGCGGTCCCAGGAGACGGCATCGGCCTGATCCGTGGGCGCCCCCGCGATGAGCGTTTCCTCGGGCCATGCCAGCACCCGCCGCGCGATGGGCCCGCCCACGGCATGCGTCAGCGCGCCGACACGCACATGTAGCACGTCGCCGTAGGGCGCGACCTCCGCGACCACAATAGCGGCGCCAGGGACAAGACCGAGCGTGCCCAGGTACTGCAGCAGGGCTGGGTCGCCGTCGGGGACGCGTGATAGGGTGGCTGAGGCTCCCACGGACAGTTCCGTTAGCGGCACACCGTCCGTCTCGTCCATCACGCCGTCGCGGCTGGGGATGGGATCGCCGTGTGGATCACGCGTAGGCTGACCCAACTTGGCTGCGATGCGCTCCTCCAGGTCCTCAGAGATGACGTGCTCGAGCCGTTCAGCTTCGGCGTGGACCTGGCACACCGAGGTGCTCGGCCAAATACAACTCGAGCAGGCGGTGGTGGCGCAGCACCTCCAGGGCGACGGCGTGGCCGCGCGCGGTCAACTCCATCCCGTGATAGGGAGTGTGGGTAAGGTAGGGGCCGGTCGCGTCTTCGGCGAGGCGCTTGACCATGGCCGTCACCGAGGCGGCCTTGACGCCCAGCCGGGTAGCTAGCGCCTGCGTCGTGGCGCGCCCGCATTCATGCTCCAATGTGTAAATATTTTTTAGGTAGTCCTGCTCCGCGGTAGAGAGCGCCTGATCCATGTTTTAAGTCCTATAACGTAAATTTAGCCCTATCTAAAATATAGATTGTTTCTTCGTGTAAGTCAAGTTCCTCTTCGCCCCCCCCCGCCCCCTCCGGGGGGGCGAAGAGGAAAGCACGTGAGGTGAATATGTAATTCCTGTAGCCGCGTGCTAGAGCAGGTTTTGGTTATTAGGTCAGGACGCGCAGCGCGGAGGCGACGACCAGCGGGTCGAGGCGCGAACCGGCGGCGTCTCGCAGCGCGGTAGCCGCGTCATGCGTGGAGGCGCCGGCGCGCATGGCGCGGTCGTACGCGACGGCGACGGCGATGACGCGGCTACCCACGGGTATCTCGTCGCCGCGTCGCCCTTCGGGGTTGCCGGAGCCATCCCAGCGCTCATCGTGCGCGCGCACGAGCTCGACCGTCGCATGTAGGGATGGTAGGTCGCGCAGCAGTTCTACCACCGCCTGCCCGCGCGCGCGCCGCTCATCCAGTGGGCGCTCCTCACCCACCCCACAAGCGCTGGCGGCCACGAGTAGGGGCTGGGGCGCCGCCAGCAGGCCGATATTGTGCAGCAGCCCGGACAGCGCGACGCGCGCGCGTTCATCGGGGGCGAATTGGAGCGCGCCGCCGATGGTCCAGCACAGCTTCGCGACCTCCCGCGCCTGTTCGGCCGCAGGCGCGTTCACCAGGGCGAGCGCGGCGACGAGGGCGCGCGCCGCCTCGGGCGCCTCGGGCATGACCAACGGGCTTGTCGGCTGCCCATCGGCGTGCACGACGCGGTTGCGTCCTGTGTTTTTCGCGCTGTAGAGGGCGTGGTCGGAGGTCGTGATGAGCGCAGTGCGCTCGACGTCCATGCCGGGGTGTGTCGTCGCCGCGCCGACGCTGACCGTCACGTCGATCGGGCCGGCGGGTGTGGCGATCGGTTTGGCGGCGACGTGCGCGCGCAGACGCTCGGCGGTGATGTATGCGGCGGTGCGGCCCGCTCCCGGCAAGATGACCAGGAACTCTTCGCCGCCGAGGCGGCCCACCACATCCTGGGCGCGCACAGACTCTTGGGCGCGTCGCGCGAGGGTCGTGAGCACGACATCGCCCGCCGCGTGCCCGTAGGTATCGTTGATGACCTTGAAACGGTCGACATCGAACAGGAGCACGGAGAGGGGTTCGTCGCCGCGCTCGGCGTGGGCCAGCAATTGGTCGAGTTGGCGCTCCAGGCTGCGGCGGTTGGTCAGTCCGGTCAGGGCATCGGTGAGCGCCTCGGCGGCGAGCGCGTCCCGCTGGTCCTTCTCCTGTAGCACCTTCTTGATGCGCGCCAGCAGTTCCGCGTTCTCGAACGGCTTGGTGATATAGTCGGTCGCGCCGTCGCTAAGCCCTCTGACTTTCGAATCAGTATGCGCGAGAGCGGTGAGGAGCAGCACAGGGATGCCGGCCGTGCGCGGGTCAGCCTTGATAGCCCGGCAGGCGGCGAAGCCATCCATAACCGGCATCATGACATCGAGGAGCGCGAGGTCGGGTCTATGCGCCAGCGCCAACTCGACGGCGGTCTGGCCGTTGGCGGCGTCCAACGTCTCATAGCCCGCTTCGGTGAGTACCATGACTAAGAGGTCCCGGATCGACTCATCGTCGTCCGCGACCAGCACCGTGTGCCGCATCTATCATGCTCCGATTCTAGCTGCCGGGGTGGGACGCGCCGGACGCTGCTCTCTTAGCGATCAGGATAGGAGAATAGCGGGTATGGAGCAATAGCCCGAATGGGGGATACCAACGAAGTCGGAAGTCGGAAGTCGGAAGTCGGAAGTCGGAAGTCGGAAGTCGGAAGTCGGAAGTCGGAAGTCGGAAGTCGGGAGTGGCATACGGCATCCAACGTCTGTCGATGACGCTCGATCTGTCCGATATGCTTCTCCCGACTCCCGACTTCCGACTTCCGACTATACGCGGGCGAGCGAGGCGACCTTACGGGCGCGGGAGCGGTCGTTGGCGTCGAGCAGGCGCTTGCGTAGGCGCAGCGCCTTAGGCGTGACCTCGACCAACTCGTCCTCGTTGACGAAGTCGAGCGACTGCTCCAGGCTGAGCACGGTGGCCGGGGTCAGGCGCACCGAGATCTCGGCCGTGCTGGAGCGGATGTTGGTCTTCTGCTTGGCGCGGCACACGTTGACGGAGAGGTCATTCTCCTGCTTATTGAGCCCTACGATCATGCCCTCATAGACGTCGGCGCCTGGCTCGATGAAGGTCGTGCCACGCTCCTGCGCATTGGCGAGGCCGAACGAGAGCGCTGTGCCGTCTTCCGAGGCGATGAGCACGCCGTTGCGTGTAGCGTTCATGGGCCCATACCAGGGTTCGTAGCCCAGGAAGATCGAGCCCATGATGCCGTTGCCGCGCGTCGCGGTCAGGAACAGGTTGCGGAACCCGATCAGGCCGCGCGTGGGGATGGTGTACTCCAGGCGCACGTTGCCCGAACCGTCGTTGTGCAGGTTGACCATCTCGGCCAGGCGGCGGCCCAGCGACTCGGTCAGGAAGCCGACGTGGTCTTCGACCGTGTCGATCACGAGATGCTCGACCGGCTCACACTTGCGGCCGTTGACTTCCTTCGTGATGACCTCGGGGCGCGAGACCTGGAACTCGTAGCCCTCGCGGCGCATCGTCTCGATCAGGATGGCCAAGTGCAACTCGCCACGCCCGGAGACGAGGAACGTATCGGCGCTCTCGGTCTCCTCCACGCGCAGAGCCACGTTCGTCTCCAACTCGCGCATCAAGCGCTCGCGGATCTGCCGCGACGTGACGTACTGGCCCTCGCGTCCGGCGAAAGGTGACGTGCTCACGCCGAAGGTCATCTTGACCGTGGGCTCCTCGACGTCGATGGGCGGCAGCGCCTCGGGGGCGTCGACCGAGGCGATCGTATCGCCGATGCCCGACTCGGATAGGCCGGTCAGGGCCACGATGTCGCCCGCCGTAGCCTTGTCGACAGCGACACGCTCGAGTCCGTGTGTGATGTAGACGTTGGCGATCTTGGCGCGGCGCTCCAGGCCGTGGCGGTCGATGTGTACCACGGTGTCGCCCGGCGCGATGTGCCCACGCGCCATGCGCCCGACGGAGAGGCGGCCCTGGTAGTTATCATAACCCAGCGTCGTCACCAACATTTGGAAGGGACCATCGGGGTCGACGGCGGGGGCGGGGACGTAGCGCAGGATGGCCTCGAACAGCGGCTGCAGCGACGTGCCCGGCACGGCCGGGTCCAGCGTGGCCGTACCCTCGCGCGCGACGGTATAAATCACGGGGAAGTCGAGCTGCTCCTCTTCGGTGGCGAGCTCGAGGAAGAGATCCTGCGTGCGCGAAAGCACTTCGGGGATGCGTGCCATCGGCCGATCGATCTTGTTGACGACCACAATGGGGTGCAGGCCCATCTCGAAGGCTTTTTTGAGCACGAAGCGCGTCTGCGGCATGGGGCCCTCGACGGCGTCGATAAGTAAGAGCGCGCCGTCGGCCATGTTGAGCACGCGCTCGACCTCACCGCCAAAGTCGGCGTGGCCGGGGGTATCGATGATGTTGATGGTGACGGCGCCGTACTGCACGGCGGTATTCTTGGCCAGGATCGTGATACCCTTCTCGCGCTCCAGATCGCCGGAGTCCATAATGAGGGTGCCGCCGGTCTCGGTACGGCGCAGTGAGGCGCTCTGCTTGAGCAGACCGTCGACGAGCGTTGTCTTGCCATGGTCGACGTGCGCGATGATCGCGATGTTGCGAAGGTCGGGGCGAGCGGAGTGATGCGGCATAAAGATTCTACGATCCCTTGAAGAAGACACTAAAAGACCCTATTCCACTACTGTCGGGAATAGGGATCAATTACTAGTATACTAGATTGTCGTATTCAGCCTGTGTTCACGGCCATTTTTGCGCCCCGTGCCACGTTAAGGAGGACGCGCACGAGTTCAATGTGGTCGTTTTGCACACGATAGATGATTTTGTAGCGGTAACGTGACATGATCCGCTCACGCGTGCCGGGCACGGCGCCCTCGCGGCCCATCAAGGGAAAGTTCACCAGCCCTTCGGCCGCGTCGACGATAGCGCGCACGACGCGTTCGGCGCTCTCGGAACTGTCGTCGGCGATGTACGTATAGACGTTGCTCAGGTCGGCGAGCGCGGCCGGCGGCCATGTGATCGTCATACGTGAGTGCGCCGGGCGCGGTCCCGCTCGAGCGACGCGGCCGACAGCATACCCCCGTCGATGAGCCGCGCCACAACGTCGTCATGCGCGATGCCCTGACCGGCGTCAAGTTGCGCGATGCCTTCTTGCACCAAGGCGATCTCCGCCATATGCCGCTCGATGAACTCTTCCAACGCTTTGACCATGAGACCGTTGCGTGTGCGCCCGGTAAACTCAGCCAACGCGTCGTACCGCCCGCGCAACTCTTCGTTCAGCCGCAGGCTGGTCGTGTAGCTTGTCGTCATGGTGTGTCACCTCATATCAGTCGCGCTTGTGCTGCGATTTGTGTTAAATTTACACCCTCTTGAACCGCCTGTCAATGTGTCGCGTTCCCGCAGGCGCGTACCACGCCCGCTGCCGCGATTAGAGGATAACAGGGGCGTTCCCCCACCCATCCCAGGGCGCTGCGATCAAGCTCCCCCAGGCCGGGAACCGGAACGATCGGTCGACCGACTGCCAACGCCTCGGCCGTATGCATCGCCCTGTGCTCCGGGCTGCTGGCGACGACTGCAACGCCAGCGAGTGCGGGGTCCGTGGCAAGGACAGCTGTCGCCGCTTCCCCCTCGGCCGACAGTCGCCACTCTCGCGAGGGGATCGTCGGATCAGGGGACAAGGCGCTACGCTGTGATAGTTGGTGTGTGCACGTCCTCTTTTGAAGAATTATGCCGCTATTTGTAATCGTGGTCTTCTGATGGCGGAACTATTCCGCACGGAAGCATTGCCCCTTGCAAAGATAGTGGTATGCACACAAGGCCAGTGGACAAATCACGTCATTGCTCAACATCCTGCGTTGAATAGGGCATGAGGCGGATGTTGAGGACGCTGTCCACGACCCGGATCTCATCACACAGGACAGGGGATTTTCGCGCCGGCGAGGGTTCTACAAGTTCAATATCGATCTCGACCCACTCTCGCCACACCTCAAGGTGGTGATCGAAATCCCGGTGATTGGTCGGGCGTTAGTTGTGACTGCGTACGAGACAAACAAGGTGAAGGCAGGGGAGGCGACATTATGGCAACGATGATAGATGAGAAGCCCCGTTCCTTGTGGACCAATCCTGAGCGGTGGCGCATGACTAATCGCCAGACGGTATACGATTATCATACGGATACCTACTTTGTTTTTGCGCTTCCAAAAGAAAGCGCGGGTAGTTTTCATGTTGACCCTCCCAAGGGGTCAGATGGCGAGATGTTTATGCTCGTTAACGGGCATACGAACCAGATCGTTGGTGTCCAGATAGATAATTTCCGTACTGTGTGGCTCAAAGAGCACCCCGAATTTGGGATAGCGTCGTGGACACTGAGGAACCCTGTGTTTAACTACATCGGACACCTATGGGGAGAGGAGTTGAGCGGCATATCAAGGGGCATCCTAAACAATGTGAATCGTGAATCCGGGGGATTGCTAGACCAAGTGTGTTCCTCCTAACGATTCGGACACGTTTCCCTTAGATAACAATACGCCGAATCGCCAGTTCCTGCTCGTACCGGACAACTTTGAGCACCTGATGGAGACAGCGACGGACGTGGCGACGCTGCATGCCCGATGTTTACGCAAGGATAAAGAAAAGGGCCGGGGGATACATTCTCCCCGGCCCTGTTGCATGCCGTCATGGCGTGTGTGGTGGGCTACTGCTGTCCCGCGCCGTGCCCGTCGGCGGCGCACAGAGGATCACGAGGCCGAGCGGGAGCAGGCCGGTGGCGAGCAGTTCGCCCGAGCCGAGTTCCGGCGTCGCCGTCGGCCCTGGTCCGCAGTTGGACGTGCAGGACGTTGGCTGCATGTAGCTGATGATGATCAGCGACGTGGTGGTAGTGGCGCGGCTGGGGCTGCCGCTGGGGCTGGAGGTCACGCTGCCGACCGTGGCAGAGGTCAGGTCAGACCCGCCGCCACCGCCGCCGCCACCAACGGCCTTGATCGGGTCGACTGCGTAGGAATTACCGCTGGCGCCGCCGCCGCCAAAGTAGCCGCCGCCGCCGCCACCACCGGCGACATAGGCGCCACCGTTGCCGCCGCCGCCGGGGAAGCCGCCGGCGCTGCCCGTGCCGCCGCCGACTTCCACGTAGAGGGTGGACGAGCCACCTGTCAGGCCGCCGATGGCACCGTTGACCACCTCCCCATACCCGCCACTGACGCCATTGCCGCCGCCAGCGCCGCCACGCGCGCCGACGGCCGTGACGCTCACGCTACTCACGCCGGCGGGGACGGTGAACTGCTGCTCGGCCCCGGTGGAGCTGTAGGTGCAGGTGACCGTCGTGCCGGGGAGCTATCTTGCCGGCACCGTCGCCACGTCACCTTTGATCCCGCGTCGAAATGCGACGCGGAGGCTGCTCATGGCGCCATTGTTTTGAATGACCGTGATAAAGGCTTCCTGGCTGCTGAGACTACGGGCGCCCGATCCGGTATCGCAGGTACAACTCGCTCTCGTGCTCGTACACGCTGCGCAGCGTCAGTGGCGTGGGCGTCCATAGGGCCGGTCCCCCGATGAGGGATGGGCCGTCGCCCGCCAACAGCATAGGGGTGAGCGTGAGGAACAGTTCGTCGAGCAGGCCCGCCGCTAGGAGCGCGCCGTTGAGGGTGGGGCCGCCCTCGCACAGCAGGCGGCGCACGCCATACTCGTGACGCAACACGCGCATCACCTCTACCGGGTCGGGGCGTTCGGCGCCGGCGACGCGCACCATGGCGCGCTCGCGCAACCGGGCCACGGCTGCGGCGGGCGTCCGCTCCGCGACGAAGACGATCGTGCGCTCAGGCGCCCTGAATATTGCCCTGGTCAATGGAACGTCGCCCGAGGCCGTTAACAGCGCCAGCAGGGGTTGCGCCGCGAGCCCACGCGCGCGCCTGACGGGTTCAAGGGCGGAGGGAACGCCTTTGCCGACGCCGTCGGCGCGCAGAGTGCCGCTACCGAATAGCAGGGCGTCGGCGTGAGTGCGCAGACGCAGCAGCAGCGTGTGGTCGACGGCGCCGCCGATCCCGGCGGCCGCGCCGTCCAGCGTGACGCGCCCGTCGGCTGAACTTACCATGTTGAGCGCGGTGAAGGGCCGCTCACGCGGCAAGCCGGCGTCGAGGGGCCAATCGAGGTCCGCGTAGACAGCGGTGACATCCACATCGTTCGTGGGCGCCGGATAGAGTTGGCGCATGTGTGAATGGGCTATTAGCCGACCGCTGACCGCTGACCGCTGACTGCTGATTGCTGGCTGCTAGTAGCTTCCTCGTGCGCGACCGACCATAGCGTGCGTTCGCGCCTGGTTTGCCCCGCGATGAGCACGGCGTTGAGGACAGTGGTGAGGACGCCGTAGCCGCACCCGCAAGGGCAAGCTTGTTCACGGCTCGTCGAGCGCAGGTAGTAGACCGGCTCGTTCTCGGCGCGATGGCGCTCACAGTGGCGGCTGATGCCCGCCTGGAGGTTGACGTAGCGCCGGCATTGGCCGCCCTGCGCCGTCCGCGCGGCGCAGCGCTGGACGCCGTGGTCCCACACCTCGAACACCCAGCGCGGCCCATGCTCGATCACCGGGCTCTTGAGCCCGTCACCGGGCGTCACCATGGTCCGTGTCTCCGTGCGCATCTTCCCGTTCCCTCCTGGACATCCCGCGCCCCGTCGTCGTGAACGCCCCTCAGCAACCCTTACTCGTTGTTCCACTTCCAATAGTAAGGGTATGGCCTCACCGCGCACAATAGCGGCGCAAGGAGTTATCCGCATCCCCCGCGCTCGCCTTATCCACACCATTCTGACGGACACATTCCCGATTGCTAGCGCGCATGAGCGCCGACTATCCACACCATCCCCTCCCTTATCCACAATCTATCCACTTTTACCCACACCATCTCCACAACATTTGTCGTAAGTTATGCGCATCGCGCACCGTGTGTTCGTGGTAGACTGAGAAGGTGCGCGCCAGTCGGACAGGCGTCCTGCCTATTAGACCCTTTCCCTGCAGGGCCGCCGTAGCCGGTTTCTCACATGACGGAAGAACCATGTGGGCGCGCCTTATATACGCGCTCTAGCCGCCCCGCTACCAGGGTGAGCTATCGCTCGGCTACGGGCTACGCGCCCTACAGCCCCAACCCGCCGTTTGTCGTGCGGGAGCGCATGACAGAATGTTCAATGATGTCGTGCCGCGTGTCCACGAGAGATCGTGCCGGCTCTAGGTCATTTAGTTTTCGGCAGCGACCGCGCGGCCCTCACCCCCAACCCCCCTCCCTGACGCGGGAGAGAGGGGCCGCCCCGCGAGGCGCGTCGGCCTCCCCTCGCCCCTTGAGGGAGAGGGGTCGGGGGTGAGGGGGAGAACTAAATGGCCGTGGTAGGCATGCGCGTCGCCGTCGACGTATTTGGATGTCATTTAATAAGGAGCAGACATGTCGGATGGTCCACGCAATCGACCCCCCTTTACTCCCTCGGGTGATCGCGCGGGGCGCGGTCGGGATTTCGGCGGTAATCGGCGCGACGAAGGGCCGCGCAACACCTACGGCAACTCCCGCGACGGTGGTTCGCGTGACGGTGGTTCGCGCGATCGCGGATCTTTCAACGGCCGGCGCGATGGGCGCCCCGCCAACCCACAGACGCCGCCGCAGCGCGCCGTCGTCCACTACCAGGTCGTGATGATGGACGAGGAGGAGTGGGGCGACACGCTGGAGAACCGGCTCAACGCGCTCGGCCGCGACGGCTGGCGCCTCGTCGCCATCGACGATGGGCGGCAATACGTCTTCATGCAGGCTGATTAACCGCCGCGATACGAAGACTCACCGGATTTGTGAGTTTTATATCATGCGCCGATACGCGCGTCCTTTTACGCTCAAGAGTGTGGAGAGTACCGTCCCATCCTCCAGGCAGCGTTGAGCTAGTTAGAAAGGAGCGCCGCACGACCTATCATCTTTCGTATCGGTTGCCGAGAGGCCGCGCCTATCCGCGTCCTTTGACGCGTACGAGCGCCAGCTTGACATGGACGACCCCTGACACGGACAACACAGTAGGAGAAAAGAATGTTTAGGACACGCACAGGCGCGCGCCGCCTGTCGCTGCTGCTCATGACGGCGTTGCTGCTGGCCGCCTTGCCCGCCGCGATCGCCGGCGCGGCGCCCTCGGCCGCGCACGCCGCCATCGCGCCGCGCGTTGCCGCCACTCTGACGGCGAACCCCGACGCGGCGCCGGCCGGCGCGACGATCACGCTGACTGGCGCGAACTATAACGCCACGACGACCACGGTGACGCCGACCGTTTCCGTCGCGTTCACCGACGCCAAGGGCGTGCGTACCACGCTGCCGCAGACGACCACGGTCAACACCGGCGGCGCTTTCACGCTGCAGGTCGTCGTGCCGGCCACGGCCCCCGCCGGTTCCGCCTCCTTCGTCGCGACCGACAGCAGCGGCGCCGCGGCGACCACCGCCTTCGACGTGCGCCCCGCCGCAGGCGCGACGAAGATCGGCGCGACGCCGAGCACGAGCCTGCCCGGCACGACGACCACCATTACCGGCACAGGCTTCGCCATCAACGAGCCGGTGACCGTGACCTTTACGCAGGGCGCGCTGGTCACGGATTTGACGCCCAGCGCGCTCACCACGAGCGACACGGGGCTTTTCACGGCGACCGTCACGGTCCCCGGCAACGCGCAGATTGGCGCCGCCGCGCTCGCCGCGCGTGACCGCGACAATAACAGCGCCACGACGCCGTTCACGGTCGGGGGCGCCGCGCGGATCGGCGCGACGCCGAACACGAGCCTGCCCGGCGCGACGACCACCATCACCGGCACAGGCTTCGCCATCAACGAGCCGGTGACCGTGACCTTTACGCAGGGTGCGCTGGTCACGGATGTGTCCACCAATACGATCACGACGACCAACACGGGGCTTTTCACGGCGACCGTCACGGTCCCCGGTAACGCGCCGGCCGGTACCGCCGCGCTCACCGCGCGCGACCGCGACAACAACAGCGCCACGACATCGTTCACCGTGACGCGCACGGGCGCACCCACTGTCGTGGTCAGCCCGACCAACACGACGCCTGGCTCGACCGTAGCCGTCACTGGCACGGGCTTCGCCGTGAGCCAGCCACTTACGTTGACCTTCGGCCAGGGCGCCAATGTGACCAACCTCATCTCGGGGACGGTCAGCACCGACGCCGCGGGCGTGTTCACTACGACCACGGTCATCCCCTCGACGGCGATCACCGGCACGGCCGCGATCACCGCGACCGACCGCTCTGGCAACACGGGCGCGGGCGCGTTCAACGTGGCCTTCCCCTTCAATGCCAACAATGGCCCCACCACCCTCTACTTCGCCGAGGGCTACACGGGCCTGCTCGCCACCAACCACAAGGCCACCTTTGACGAGACGCTCTCGATCCTCAACGCCAACCCCTTCACGGCGACGGTGCAGATCCAGTACCTCATCGAGGGCGGTTCACCGGTCGTGGTCACGCGCTCGATCGCGCCGACCAGTACCCTGCGCGAGTCGGTCAACACCGATGTCGGCTCCGACAAGAACGTCGCCGCCGTCGTCTCGTCGGCCTCGCGTGTCACCGCCGAGCGCATCATTCGCCGTACCGGCGCGGCCGGCGTCCTCGACGCCAACAGTTCGCTCGGCAACCCCAGCCTGGGCAAGACCTTCTACTTCGCCGAAGGCTACACCGGCGCCTCCTTCCAGGAGTACCTGACGCTGGCCAATCCCGGTAATACGACGGCCAACGTGACGGTTAACTTCGCGCCGCAGGGCGCGACGGGCAGCGTCACGCAGACGCTCACGCTGCAGATCCCTCCGCAGGGCCGCGTGACGCGCAACATCCGCCGCGACACGCTGGGCATCCCCAACAAGTCGCTTGGCCTGGTCGTCACCAGCGACCAGCCGGTCATGGCGGAGCGCGTGCTCTACTTCGGCGACGGCGACGGTTCGGCCAAGTACGGCTCGACGGCCAAGGCCGGCATCCAGACCGTGGGCAACCAGTACCTCTTCGCCTACGGCTCGGCCGGCGGCGCCGGGCTGGCGCAGCGCCCTGGCGACCAGTCCTTCGTGACGGTCCTCAACCCCGGCACGTCGCCGGTCTCGTCCACGATCGTGGCGCAGTTCTACGACGCGCTCGGTCGTAACATCGGTTCGACCTCACTCGCGGTGGCTCCTGGGACGCGCGAGACGCTCAACGCCAACCAGGCGGTGAGCAACACGGCCTCGATCTACGCCACGGTGCTGACCTCGGCGAGCCCCTTCGTGGCGGAGAAGCCGCAGTACTTCGGCGGCAGCCCCAACGCGGGCGCGCACCCCGGCGTGGCCCCGACGGGCGCGCCGGCCGGCGTGAAGAGCGCCGCCTTCCCCGACCTGAACCTGGTCGATGCGGCGGGTCAGGCCGAGCAGCAGACGGTGTTCCTATACAACCCGACGAGCGCGCCGATCACGGTGACGGGCGCGTACTACTCGGGGAACGGCAGCAAGAGCCAGGTCTACAGCGTTCCGGCCGGCAACATCGTGACGGTCAACGTCAACACCGACGCGGCGGGCTTGCCGGCAGGCGCGTTGGGGGCGACGTTCACCGTGACGAGCGCGGGCGCCAACGACTCGTTCGTGGCGACGAACATCGCCAACACGACGGACGGCCGCAGCTACACGGGCAACCAGGGCGCGCTGCCCGCGCAGTAACCGGACGTCGATAGTCGGACGTCGGACGTAGCGCGTTGAATCGGGCGCGCTACGTCCGGCCGACGATTGATCGATAGCTATCAGTCAAGGTAGCCGCAAATGTTCATCATTGGGACCGCCGGCATCCCGCCGGCCTATAGGCCGGCGGGATGCCGGCGGTCCCATATTATAGGCGTCGTGTGACGCCCTATGCTAAGGAGTGATTCGATGCATAAGAACATAGTTCGCCTGGCCCTGCCCTTCATCGCGGCCGGCCTTATCGGCGCGCCGATGGTGGTTAGCGCCGCGGGTGGGAGGACCACGTCCGCCAAGGCGGCGCCTACACCAAAGGCTACGGCCAAGCCCGGCGCGGCGCATCCGACGGCGACACCGAGCCGGTCGAAGCCGCCCACGCCGACGCCCGCACCGACCGCGGTGGCTAAGTTAGTTCCCGCGAAGACGATTGCCCTGAAGCCGGTGAATGTCTACGTCGGCAAGCAACTAGTGGCGACGGGCCAGAGCATCAGCGCGGGCATCGCCAAAGTGCGCGGTCAGGTTCCCTTCACGATCAAGTCGCCGCGCTACGCCCCCCATAGCTACGCGCCCGTCCAACTCGCGGTAACGCCGCGACAGAGCGGCGTCAGCAACGGCTTCAGCACCCTGACCTATACGCCGACATCGCACGGAAGGACCCCTGTGACGACGAGCGGGTTCCAGATCAACCAGTCCGCCAATCCGCTCCCGTTCGTCAGGAGCACCGGGACGGTGACGACGACCGTCGGGGGCAGCGTCGCGCTGCTTGAAGAGTTCAAGGCCGGCACGACCGATCTGTTGATCCTGACGTGGACCGACGCTTCGGGGGTCGGCTACACCATCAGCACCGACGCGGGCGCCTCACACCTCTCACGCGCCGACCTCGTGCGCGTCGCCTCCTCGCTGCGCTAACCACATAAGTCGGAAATTGCCATCGGATCGGCCTATCTCATTTTCCGCTGCGGTCTGTCCCTTTGCTGGGCGCCTCGGCCACGCGGAGCTGTTAGTGAACCCGGCCACGACGACACAATCGTGGCCGGGTTTTTCGCGCTGGGACGCGGAAGGGGAAATTTCCCGCAAACCGTCCCCTTCCGCGTCCCTATGACAAGCAATGAGCCGTGAGGAGCTACAACCGCGTCAAGTCGAGCGTGGTCACGGTCCCATTGGTCGGCGGCGACGGCGGCGGCGGGACCGTCACCTTGAACGGAAGCCAACTGGGTAGCGCGCTCTTGATTAGGCGCAACACTTGCCGCCTCGTCCGCGCCCACCCTGTCTCGGGCGGACTCGTCGTCAAGGCCCCCGAGAAGCCGGACGAGAAGTCGTTTAGGTCAACCGTTTCGTTGTCGACAAGGAGGCGTCGCGCCACCGGATCAAGCGCCAGGGCTGAGGGAAAGATCCCGATAGACACATGCTGTAGGAGAGCCCCGGTCGCGCCATCCAGGACGCTCAAGACGCCGTAGCCTGTCGGTTCACTATTCGGGCCCACCGCTCCGACACTGGCGACGAAGATGTGGCCGGTCCTGCTGTCAACGGCGACGGTCGTCGGGTTGTCAGCGACCCTGATCCGCTGCACGATCGCCCCGGTCCACCCGTCAAGCACCACGATCTGGCTCGTGGTGGCACTCGCGCCTGGAACGCCGGGGCCACCGAGTGCGGCGTAGACGCGCCCCGTGCGCTCATCGACGGTCGGGGTGGTCACGGCGTTGACATTCGCGATCGTGTACAGGTGCGCCCCCGTCCGCGCGTCGAGTACGTCGATCGTGGAAGGGTTGTCAACGCTGCAGCTAAAGACCCGGTTGGTGTGCTCATCCACGAACACATAGCCAAAGTTACCGGGCGCAATGGGGATCGTCCGGAGCACACGGCCCGTCCGGGCGTCAAGCATATCCGTCGTCCCGTCGTTGCACTTAGCGAAGATGTGGTGCGTGCGCGCGCTGGCGGCCAGGGCGAAGGAGCCTCTACACGCGGGGATGTGGCGCACAATAGCTCCAGTGCGCGCATCGAGCATCGTGATCGTCGGGATATCGCGGTGGCCGACGAAGACGTGGTTACTCGCCTCGTCCACGGCGGCTTGCCGCGTCGTTATGTCTGTATCGGTGGCCGCATGCAGGACGACCCCCCTCCGCGCGTCGAGCGTGTAGATCGTATCATCGCCGCCGCTGCTCGCGAACAGGCGGCTCGTGCGCCGGTCGATCGCCATGAAGGCGAAGCTTGAGCCCGCCGAGACCGTCCGCACCAACGCGCCGGTCACGGTGTCGATCGTGCTGACCGTCCCGTCGGTGCGGTTGTACACGAAGGCGCGCGAGGTCTGCGCGTCGATGGTGAGCGGCCCCGGGTCTTTGCCTACGGGCGTGAAGCTGACGATCGGGCCAGTGTTTAGCCACAGCAGCGCGATCCCACCGCCGAGCGCCACGACCAACAGACTGACGAGGACCCAATGGAAACGGGTCATACGGATGCGCGCGGTTTACAAGACCATGTGCTACTTGTTCATGCGACTATCGAGAGCGTCGTGGTCAGCCTCTGTCTACGCGTGAGTTGTAGCTGTTAGCGTCTACACTAACCGCGCCGCGGCGCGGTTAGTGTATGTCCAGGCGCTGCCGAACGGTGCTATCATGACGATACGGATGAGTGCGGCATACCGTGTCGTTTGTGTAGTCAGGATGAAGTACATGGCTTCTGAAGCGCTTTCTCTCCCTAATTCACGAGATCGAGATCTGGTTAGCGATACCACTCTACTGATGCTTGAGGACCTTGCACGCCTTGACAGCGTGCCGGTTCATGACGTTCTGGAGTGGTTGGTGCGGGACCGGTGGGGACAACGCATCATGGACGCACACAACGCGGCCTATGCAGTGCTACGTGATGATCCGGTAGCATGGAGCGAGGAGCAAGCGGAGCGCGCTGTATACGATGGCGCGCTGGCGGATGGGCTGGACGATGAATGAATCGTCCCAGTCCTGCTTATGGTGACATCTGGCTCGTCGATTTTGGCAATCCTGTAGGCCATGAACAGGGTTTCCAGCGCCCTGCGATTGTCGTTTCCAGGGATGACTTCAATGCCGGACCGACCGAGTTAGTTGTTGTGGTTCCTGCTACGACGAGACAGCGAAACACGCCGCTGCACGTCGTTGTCACACCGCCGGAAGGCGGATTCCGACGAGTAAGCTACATCAAGTGCGAGGATGTTCGCTCCGTATCTCAGGATCGTCTTATCTCACGTTGGGGGCGAGCGACACCAGCAACCCTCCTGGCCGTTAGCCTTCGCCTGCGCCATTTGATGCGGCTGTAGCAGCAGCTATTAGCGCGGTCGCTGGCCGTCCTGTGCGGCCTCGCCGAGCAGCCGTTCCACGATGACGCAATCGCGCCACGCGCTGTCCAGCATGGCATGGCGCTTGTACACGCCAACCTCACGGAAGCCCACCGCGCGGCAGAGCGCGCGGCTGGCCGTGTTCTCGGGGAAGACGCGTGAGACGAGTTTCCAGAAGCCGCGCTCCGCGCACTCCGCGATCAGGCGCTCCAACGCCGCGCGGCCGGACCCGGCGCCGCGCGCGTCACGATCGACGTAGACGGAGAACTCGGCGATGCCGGCGTAACAGGGACGCGCGCTGTACGGGCTTACCGCCGCCCAGGCTATCACTCGTCCGTTACACTCCACGACGATGGTTGGGTAACGTTCCCCACGCTCGGCGAGTTGTGTCACGATCTGCTTATCCGTGCGCGGCGTGGTCTCGAAGGTAGCGACGCGCTCAGCGATGCCCTCGTTGTAGATGCGAGCGATGGATGGGGCGTCAGCCAGCGTGGCAAGCCTCGTAGTGATAGCCTGTGCCATGACCGCTCCTTGCACATCGTTCGTGGATCGTGGTTATGCGGCAGGCTGATTTGTGTGGCGTGAGGCCCGCGACGAGGAGGAGCGGCCCGGCAGGCCCAGGAAGGCGACGAGCCCAATGACGAGGAAGAGCGCCCACGCCAGCGCCTGTAGCACCGTAGGCGACGCGGCGTAGCCGATTAACCCGTGCAAGATGTCGCCGAGCGCGCTATTATCGGCGATGACGCGGCTGGTGTCCCACACCGTCTGTCCGCTGCCAGGTAGGACGTGCAGTTCCTGCAAGTTCTGGATCGCGTTAGCCAGCAACCCCGCCGCGACGACCATGAGTGCGGCTCCCACGACAGTAAAGAAGCGCTTGAAGTTCATCCTGACGCCCATGCGATAGATGGCGAGACTGAGCGCCAGCGCGACGGCCAGGCCCAGCACCGCGCCACCCAGTAATGCCAGCGGCGAGTTCTGGAAAGCGATAGCCAGCAGGAAGATGACGGTCTCGATCGCTTCGCGCCCCACCGTCGCGAAGGCCAGCAGGCCCAGCGCGAAGGCCGAGCCGCCGGTGACGGCGGCGTTGACCTGCGCCTTCAGCGACGCGCCCATCGTGCGGCTGTGCCGTTTCATCCAGAAGGTCATGTAGGTCAGCACGACGACCGCAAGCACGAAAGTGCCGGTCTCGAACCACGTCTGCGCGGTGGAGTTGATGAACGAACTCTTGATGGCCGCGTAGAGGGCCAGGGCGGCGACACTCGAGCCCAGCAGGGCGGCGGCGACGCCCGCGAAGACGGGGCGGAACAGGTCGCGGCGTCCGGCGGCGGCGAGGTAGGCGCACATAATCGTGACGATCATGCTGCCCTCGATGCCCTCGCGTAGAAAGATCAGAAAACTGCCTAACATACCGCTACCTCACTACCCTTCCAGCTTCTTCGCACGGAACGCGGAATCCTGCGCGGCGGTCGAGGCGGGCGCCACCCATATGGTTCCTATCTATTATCATGGTAGCATGACGGAGCCATGTCCGACAAGCCGAGTCGGATATGGTTGGTTGCCCGTGTGTCGCGTCTCGAAAGCTATCCCGCGTGATCCGTGAGGCTGACCAAGCCGTAGATAGTAGTGAGAAGCGCTTATCATTTATGATGCGGCAGCGCCACGTGGCGGGCCGGCTAGTCGAGGGTGGAGAGTACATGTCCGTTTCTGTTGGCGTGATTCAAGCCAGCGCGCATGAGTTGCGCCAAGCCGAGTCGTCGTATCCTGGCGGTGATCTAGCGACGCATTTGTCCTTAGCGCGGCGGCACGCCGCGCTGGTGGCGGCGTGGGTGTCGGCGCTTGGACGCGCCGCTGGTTCAGCCTCCGCGCCGCCGCTCGACGAGAGCCATCTGAAGAGCGCGGTGGAGTTCGTGACCCCGGCGCGCGTGCGCGCCGCCTCGGCGCCCATCCTCATCCGCGATGGCGCCGGCGTCGTCCTGTTCCCGGCGAACCGGGCGCTGCTCTCGCTGGAGTACCCGCTGTTCACGACCGCGGGGCTGGCGCGCTACGGCCGTGGGCTGTCTTTCCGGCCGGCCAACCCGCTGGCCGCCCTGCGCTGGACGCTGACGGATCTGCTGCTGCGGCTCAACGCGTCGAACACGCCGCTCAACCTCAACGTGGCCGACTACCATGGCGACGCCGTCCTCGTGCCCTATGCGCACGGATTCGCCATTGGCTCGGGCGCCCTCTATTCACGCGCCTACACCTACGCGCAGCCAGTGGTCAACGTCGGATTCGACGATGTGGCTCTCAAGGTCCTATCCGCCAACCTCAGCGCCGCGAGCGGATTGTCCTACGCGGCGGAAGTCAGCACGATGGCGTCGTTCGCGCCGTACCTCACGCCGCTACGCCGCTTGCTCGCGGCGAACGGGATCAGCGTGGCGGAGTGGCAAGCTCTCTACCAGTCGTCGCGTGTGCTGGACGCTGTCCTGGCGCTTATCAGCCATTCGCATCGAGCTTTTGGCCCCGACGCGAATCCGACGCACGTCGGCGCGAACATCGATCGTAACGCCTACGGCTACGGCATCATGAAGGCGATCAGCCAACGCGATTCCACCGCCCTGGCGCGTGCCCTCGCCGACTTCACCCTCCCCACCGTGGCCGCCGTGCCGGCGCTCACCGTCCCCTCGCCCTGATCGAAACCTGGCCTAAAAAGACCATGGCAGGAGCCGGATCTTGGAAGATCCGTGGGAGCGGAACAGCTCTCGGCATGTTGACACGGTAGGCGCGACCATTGTCGTACTGACCTTTTAAGGTCCGGTCTCTGCCATGGTCTTTTAAGGCCAGGTCCGCGCCGTGTTATTGTCGTCGGGTAACATCCTATCCTGCTGATGCAACTACAGTGGGAGGGCGATAGACCGTATGCGTGACGACGATAGCGACGCTGCTTTAGTGCGGGCAGCGCGGGACGGCGACATGGGCGCCTTCGCCGTGCTGCTCGTCCGCCATCGTCCCGTCCTGCTGGCGTTGTGTCGCCGCACGCTCGGCGACCCCACGCTGGCCGAGGACGCCGCGCAGGAGGCCGCGCTGCAGGCGCTGCTCAATCTGGAGCGCCTGCAACGAGGGGATCGCTTCGGCTCCTGGCTCGCGGGGATTGGGCTCAACGTTTGTCGCATGTGGCTGCGTTCGCGGGCGCGCGAATGCTGGTCCTGGGACGCGTTGAACCGGACCCTCGATCAACGCCGGCACGTCGGGGCGGAGGACACGGAGCTTGGCGCCCGCGTCCTCCGCCTCGTGACCGATGGTGGAGGGCGCGACGATCCGGAGGCGCGGGCCGCGCTGGCCGACCTCTCCGCGCGGGTTCGTGAGGCCGTCGATGCCTTACCGCGCGGGCAGCGTACAGCGGTGCGGTTGTTCTACCTCTCGGGGCTCTCATACAGGGAAACGGCGGGTGCGCCCCACGATTGTGATGAGAATGGTACCCTACCTCCGGGCACGGGCGGAATGAGCGCCCAGAGCGTGCCTGGAGGAGGGAACCGAATGGACAGAACAGAGCTGTCCGAGGCCATCATACA
>JAABUM010000917.1_pt1 | contig 47356 bp, 35 predicted proteins | sample 5559161 | NCBI WGS metagenome assembly JAABUM01 (sample SAMN10711868, study PRJNA513369) | rock metagenome | isolation source: Antarctica rocks | place: Antarctica: Victoria Land, Siegfried Peak nord
TGCGGAAAGAGCAACGTTGTGACCATCGTCGTCCTCGCCTTTCTCCAGACAGTGCGTCTCTCTGCAGGTCTAGCCGACCGCCTCTGCGGGCTCATCGGGAGTGCCGGAGACCCAATACTCCTGGCCAGTCACACGCCAGAAGGTCGGCTAGCAGGGCGTCCCGTTTGCATCTGACCATTGAGTGATGCGTATGATCATCCTGGCCCTGGGGCAGACTATGGTCAACTATCAGTGGGACACTCTACTAGGGTTGCAGCGCTTCGCGGCTTTCTGGGCACGGTTCACAGGCTTGCGTTCTTCAGAACCCCCAGAGTAAACGGCGAACGTACGGCGCGTCACTGCTCAGGCGCTCAGCAACCGTCTCGCCAGGGATAGAAAGGCTGGAGAGCCAAACTGGCGTCAAGCCCTGACATGAGCGCTGGCAGACGACTAAGCGGCCCGGCGGTGAAAAGTCGTAGAATAGTAGAATAGAGGAGAAAGCCAGCGGCGGGAGACAGCGGGGCCACCCAGGTGGAGAGGAGGAGGGGAGCAGGCATGTACCGGATGCACTTGAGCGTTGAGCAGCAGGAGGAACTGCGGTGTCTGGTGCGACAAACGGGGCTAGCGCCGAGCACGCGGGAGCGGCTGGAGATGGTGCGCCTGTCCGATGCGGGGTGGAGCATCCCACGGATCACACGGTATCTGGGGCAGCATGAGCAAACCGTGCGCGCCTGGATCAAGGCGTTCCTGACGGGAGGCTTCGCGGCCTTGAGTAACAAGCCGCGCGGAGGCAAGCAGTCGACGCTCACGCCAGCCCTGCTGGAAGCGCTGCGCACGGAGATCGCCCAGGGGCAGCGCACCTGGACGGCAGCCCAGGCTGCCGCCTGGCTGGCGGAGCGCTCCGGGGTGCGCCTGAGCGTGGATCGTGTGCGTGTGCATCTGAAGCGAGCACAACTCACCTATCAGCGCACCAGCCGTCGCCTACGGCACAAGCAAGACCCCGATCAGGTGGCGGCGCGCACAGCCGCGCTGGAGGGGCTGCAAAAAAAGGGGCCGCAGGGCTGCTGGACCTGTGCCACCTTGATGAAGCAGGCTTCGGCATGACCTTGCCGCCCTCCTATAGTTGGTTCCCTCGCGGCGCGCGGTTGCGCATTCACTATGAGGCGTCTCAGGGCCGGCGGGTCAACGCGATCGGCGCCTACGTCACCCATGGTCCGCAAGCCGGGCGTCTGGAGTACCAAACCTGGGCTGCCTTGCCCAAAAGTCGGGCCAAGACGCGGCGCGCCTCCCCGGAAGACCGCGCCGCCGCCCAGGGCCTGCCGGTGGACGACGTGGGACCTATCGACGCCGAGCGCTTCGTGGCCTTCATCTGGCAGGTGGCGAGAGCGTCCTAAGGGCGCTCCAGCGGACTGGCGCCGGGAGCGCCCTCTCGTCATCGTGCTGGACAACGACTCCGTCCACAAGAGCCAGACCGTCGCCGACACCCGCGCGGCCTGGGCTGCTGCCCGCATTGATCTCGTCTACTTACCGTCCTACTGCCCTGAGCTCTCGGCTATCGAACCCATCTGGAACGACACCAAGCAGCATGACCTGCCCACCCGCAGTTTCTCTACGGTGGCGCAGGCCAAGAGCGCCGTGGAGAACGCTCTTGCCGCCAAAGCCCAGCGCCTCCAGGACGCTACGGCCAAAACTACGCATGTCCTCCGCCGGGCCGCTTAGGTCAATATAAACGTCGCGCTGCCGTTGTCCCACGCATAGAGGGAGGTCCAGGTTGGGCTGAAGACGCCCACCTTCAGCGTATACGCGCCAGCCGCCAGGCCGGGTGGAACACTCCAGGATGCGCTGACCGTTTGTGGCGCCTGGGGGGACAGGCTCACCGAGCTTTGCCAGGTCTGACTGACCATTAACCCGGCGGAGTCGTACACCTGAAAATCCACCAAGACGTTTTGCGGCATGGATAGTGTCGTCACCATCGCGCTCATTGAAACAAGCCTGGCTGGTCCCATTGTACCCACTATCGCGGCGCTGTGAGAGATGGTAATGACCGGGGCGATGGTAAAGGTCACACTGCCGTTGTCCCAGGCATAGAGGGGCGTCCATCCCGCGCCAAAGATCCCCACCTTCAGTGTATATGTGCCCGCTGCCAGATCAGGTGGGATGCTCCAGGGCGCGCTGACGATCAGCGGCGCAGCGCCCGCGGCAATTGCAATGGGGTTCTGCCATACCTGAGCCACCAAAGCGCCGGATGCGTTATAGATTTGGAAATCCGCAATGCCGCCGGAAAGGGGCGCCGTGGCGGCGACGGCTGCTGAGAAGGTGACCGTACTGCCAGCGATCATCAGGTTGCTAGAGGCCATCGTCCTTGAAATCAGGACCCCAGCAGGTCTGGCTGTGGCGCTGGGAGCAGGGGCCTGTGTGACCGTCTGTATTGGAGAGGGTGGCGTGGTCGGCGTCAATGTCGGTATTGGAGAGGGTGGCGTGGTCGGCGTCGCTGGCGCCGACGTACTCATCGGCGATTCCGTGGCACGTGGGCTGGCCGTGGCCGTTGAGGCCGTGGCGGTAGTGGTGGTCAGGCCGACGACGAAGGTGTTGCTGGTGTCATTCCAAGCATAGAGGTGCGCCCACCCCGCGCCAAAAACCCCCACTTTGAGCGTGTACACGCCGCTCGGCTGATGGGCATCCGGGACCCACATGGTGGTGAAGGTCCGCGCGGTGTTCGGGGCCAGGGTGATGGGACTCTGCCATGCCTGATAGACCCTGCTACCCGCCGCGTCGTAGACCTCGAAGTCCACCACTGCTCCGGCCAGTACCGCAGTGGTTTGCACCATGGCGGTCAGCGCGGCGGCGCTACCGGGCGCCACGGGTGTCGTGGGGCCAGAGGCGCTGGGGATCGTCACCGCCAGCGCTGCCGATGTGGCCGTGGCTGTCGCTGGTTGTGGGGCTGGGGCTGGGCCGGCGGGCTCCAACACGATGGTCACCAGCGAATAGGGTGGCAGGGTCAAGCTACTATTGCCACCTGAGGAAAGGTTCGGTAGGGCCAGGGTCGTCGTGCTAATCCCTGTACTGCTTATACCGTATGAGTACACGGTTGCGTTCGTTTGAGCCGCGTAGCCCTGAACAGTGAGGGGCGCCACGTAAGCTGTGTTGGGGTCCTTGTTGACCAGCAAGATGGCCAGGTTGCCGCCTGTCTGCCGCACGGCGTGGACGGCGACCTGATTTTGATCTGACGTTGCGGCAACCATCGTATCACCGGGTTTGCCCAGATGGCCCAGCATGCGCAGGCCGTAGTAGGGTGGAAATGGCGTATTTGGGGCCGGCTCGACGATGTTGCCCGCCGAACCGCCGCTGGATAGGATGCCCAGGTCTCCGTAGGCCGCGCCGCCATAGAGCGTTCCACCCGTAGCGCCGCTGGTATCAATACCGTTGTGCAGGTCCCACCACCCCACGTTGGCCGCGCCGTTTTCCAGCCAGGTCATCGTGCTGTCAGCGAGGAACAGCGCATTGGGCAAGCCGACAAGTTGCTTGCCGGTGTTGCCAGTGTTCAGTTCCCCGTCCAGGATCTGAATGTGCGCCGCGTTGGCGCCGCAGTAACGGGTAATCTGCCCTTGCAGGGTAGCCATGATAGCCCCGATCTCGCTGGGGCTGGCAAGCAAGCCCGCATCCGTGCCGGCGGGCGTGCCCTGGGGATACCAATGGACATCAACAAAGTCAATAGAGGAGCAAGCCGTGGAGAGCACGGCGCTGTTCCAGTCTGGTGATTGCCCATCCGGCCAGTATCCGGGCGTGGTCAGGGCCACCCCCACCTTAATGGTAGGATCAGCCGCCTTCATCGCTCGCGCAAAGGCGATGACATTTGTGGCGTAGGCGCTGGGTCCTTTCTGGGGGTGTAGATCGGCCTCCCAGCCATTCGGATAGCTGCCGTTGCCGTAGACCTCGTTGCCGATCTCCCAGTATTTGACGCCATAGCTCCTGGTTAGGTTGGCGTAACTCACCCACGCCGCCGCTTCCGCTGGGTCACCACCCCCGGTTCCCGTCACATTGGACCCATAGTTGACTGTGATCAATGGCTGCGCGCCGGTCGCTCGGCTGACTCCCATGAAGGCGTCAAACGTATCGCTGGGGTTGGCGTATCCGCCCCCAGGGGTCATGGAGTTGGTTTGCCAGTGGTAGTTATCGGCTGTCGAACCACCTGGGAAGCGTAACATGGTGACACCCGCGTCGCTAAGCAGCGTGGGCACGGCGGCGTCTAGCAGGTGACCATCCCAGGCCGCCGTGTTCATGCCAAAGGCGGTGGGCGGCAGCACGCCGCGGCTCACGCCCGCATCCACGGTCACCCGAGCAGCTGGCGCGGCGCCGATCGCTGGCCGCGCCTGTAGAACGGTTCCCCCAATTAGGAGGGTCAGGACGACCGTCGCGTGCATACCGTGCCCGACTAGTGTTGATCGCATGAGTGTATGTCTTTCTAGGGATTTCCCCACCGTGAGTGCGGTCAGACCGCGCGGAGTCCGCATGACGCTTGTGGCTCCAGGCCACCAGCTTTTCAGCTACAGCTAGCGTAGCACAGTAGCACCAGAAGAACCATGACCTATTTGTGCCATCCATTCGGGTCAGAGGATGGTCAACTGCGCCCGTTGACACGTGATGCCGCCGCATCTTGCCGACGCGCCACGATCCGGTTCTCACCGGCGCGTTGTTCAACCACCTGCTGTCTACCCTATCTGTCCACCCTGGCACGGAATATGCAACAATGGTATGTCGAGGTGCATGCGTATCCTCTCTAGTATCATCGGCAGTAATGTCCCGACTGCATAGTGGCGTGTTAGGTCGGCTGTCGAACCCAGCGAACAGGGAGTGGGGAAAGCGAGCTAACCCAAACGCGGGCCGTCTATACGAGCGTTGGCGCTGCAGCCCTCGCAGCAGCCGTGTACGTGGTGACCCATGTTTGTTCTTGCTCAGCCCAATGCCGGGCTTTGGGCAGGCCCGCGTCCGCACCTACTCGCCCAGGTGCTCTGCCGTGGGTAGGTGCCGCTTTATCCAATGGTGCTAGGGCTTTGCCTGTGAGTGTTTTTGTCGTCTGCGCTTGGCCCTGGTGTAGATGCCACCCTGACCCAGGGGCAGCGCTTATAGAAAGAAAGGTTTTATACATCCGTGCGACCGCTAGTGATCATCCCAACCTACAACGAGTGTGAAAACGTCATTCCCCTTGTCACCGCCGTCCTGGCTACCCATCCTGAGGTGCATGTGTTGGTAGTGGACGACAACTCGCCCGATGGCACCGGCGCTCTTGCTGACCGCTTAGCTAGCGAGACAGGGCGTGTCTTCGTCTGCCACCGCGCGGCCAAGCAGGGGTTGGGCACGGCCTATATCGCCGGCTTCCGCTATGCCCTTGAACGCGACTACGACCGTGTTGTCACCATGGATGCCGATTTCTCGCACCAGCCCGAGGATCTGCCCCGGCTGCTTCAAGCCGTTGACGCGAGTGACCTGGCAATTGGCTCACGCAGTGTGCCAGGCGGGCGCGTCGAGGGCTGGCCTCTGTCCCGCCATATTGTGAGCAAAGGCGGCAGCCTGTACGCTCGCTTGCTGCTGAACCTGCCCATCCATGACTGCACCGGCGGGTTTAAGTGCCTGCGCCGCTCAGCGCTAGAGACGCTGGATCTGGATCGCCTGCGCTCCAATGGCTACGGCTTCAGCGTAGAGGTTAACTACGCCTGTGCTCAGGCTGGCCTGCGTATCACCGAAATCCCGATTGTCTTCCCTGATCGCACCCGCGGTCAGTCGAAAATGTCGCGGGGCATTGTCACCGAGGCCGCTGCATTGGTGTTGCGCCTTCGCCTTGGTCTGCAACCTGCCGCTATCCTATCTGGCAAGCTGTCTCCAGCGCCGCTGAGCAGTTTAGCGGCGAGTGCCCCGGGCGACAACCGTGGCTAGGCTGCTTGTCCTGACCGACGTGGGATCCGTTCACCTGATGTGCGGGAGCGTCTCACACACTAGTGTCATACCAGTGAACTCAACCAGGGACGGGCAGCAATGACTGGGCGCGCACGTACCAGCCTGCGGGCTCTTCGGTTCGGCCTGGTCGGGCTGAGTGGCGTCGTGGTCAACCTGGCCGCCCTGCGCCTGTTCCATGGGTTGTTGGGTTGGACGCTGCCGCTGAGCATCGGGCTAGCCAGTGAGGCGTCTATTCTCAGCAACTTTGTCGCCAACGATCGCTGGACTTTTGGCCACCGCCAGCTCAGCCCGCGGCGACTGGCCCGCTTCAATCTGGCCTCGCTGGCCGGCATCGCTGTCGCCGCTGGCATCACGCTTGTGCTTGCGCATGCCGGATGGCCCTATCTGCTGGCCGACCTCGTTGGTATCGGCTTTGCCGCTGGGAGCAACTTCGCGGTCAGCACCCTGTGGACCTGGCGTGATGTCGCCACCCATACAGCGGGCGCCGAGGTAGCGGCGCTAGTCGCTGCCGCACGCCCGGTTGACACCCTGACAGCTCTTGTCATCACGAAAGGGAAACAACACATGTCCGTCCTTGCTCTCGCCCTACGCAAGGCAGTCAGCTTGATCTTGGCTATGCTGGGGCTCGTGCTGCTGTTCTGGGTCCTCTACACCTGTCCCGCGCTGGTCTTCCTGGTGTTGCCGGGCTATTGGGCCGTCAGTAAAGTTACGCAGGCCCGATTGGCCTGACCGCCGCGTGTGCTAGCGCCCTTCCCTGGAGGGGTCTCTGGTTGACCCCATCTCCGCGCAAAGAACGAGAGAGGTTTATCTTTATGGTGTCGTTGTCTGACGATGTGCATGTGCTGCCAGAGGTGCAACTCCGGCCGGTCATCACGGGCGCTGGCCGCTTGAGTGATCCCGTGGATCCTGAGGCTGGCCAGCTTGTCCCTGAAACAACAGCCCGCCGGTACGGCCTGCTGCCCTTCGCCATCACGCCAGAGGGGATTGACGTTGCGGTGAGCCGGTTACCCACTGCTCAGGCGGAACAGGTGCTGGCCGACCTGGGCCGCCCTGTTCGCCTGTTCCGCTGCTCTCCAACCCAGGTACAGGCCGCCCAGTCGCGGGTGTGGCAACCATCCCCCCCACCCGCGCAGCGCCAAGAGCCAGCGCGCAAGGGCCAGCCCATGGCTCGCCTGCTAGGCGACCTACTGGTGGAACAGGGCCAGGCCAGCGCTGACGTGGTGCAGGACGCTCTGGCCCACCAGGCAGTCAGTGGCGGTCGGCTTGGCGGCATCCTGACCAGTTCAAATACCTTGACCTCTTTCGCGGTGGCCCAGGCTGTGGCTCGCCAACATGAGTTACCCCTGGTGGACTTGCAAGCCTGGGAGGACGGCCATCAGCGGCTGCAGACTCTTGATCCCCAGCTGTTCCACCTGATGCCTGAGAGCTTCTGGCGTGATCGGCTGCTGGCCCCGCTCGGGCTTGGTGGCAACCAGTTGACCGTCGCCATGGTGGATCCCAACGATCAGGAGGCCATTGACCAGATTGAGGGCGCGACGGGGTGGCGCGTGCGGCCCGTGGTCACCGCGTACCGCGATGTGATGGCCGCGCTGCAAAAGATTTACAGAGAGGAGTTCTCCGAGGAGAGCCGGTTTGGCCTGTTCCACGCCAGACCGGATGACTCGGCGTCGTTTACGCTGACGCAGCCGATGAAGCGCTGGGGCATCGGGCTTGGTGTCCTGACAGCGGGCGCGCTGGTCCTGCGCCCACTGGGGGCGCTGGTCGCGCTGAACGCCATGGCCCAGGTCTCCTATCTTGGTCTGGCCTTCTTCAAGCTCGGGCTACTGACGCGGCTGGGCCGCAAGGGCGGTGGCATTGAGGTGCCCCTTACCCAACTGGCGGAGTTGGACCGGGCCAGCCTGCCCATCTATACCGTGTTGGTGCCCGCGTACCGGGAGACACGGGTGCTGCCCGTGCTGGCTCGGGCGCTCTCTGAACTGGATTATCCACATGACCGGTTAGACGTCAAGCTGCTGCTGGAGGAAGACGACACGGAGATGGTCGCGGCGGCCCAGGCGATGAAGCTGCCGACGTTTATTGATATCGTGCTCGTCCCCGCATCGCATCCACGCACCAAGCCCAAGGCCTGCAACTACGGGCTGCACCTGAGCCGGGGCCACTATACAGTCATCTTTGACGCTGAGGATATCCCCGAACCCACCCAGCTGCTCAAGGCCGTGGTCGCCTTCCGCAACTCAGACGCTCAGGTGGCCTGTGTGCAGGCCAAGCTGGCCTACTTTAACCGGAACCAGAACCTGCTGACCCGCTGGTTCACCGCCGAGTACTTGATGTGGTTCGACCTGTTGTTGCCTGCCTTGCACGCGTCGCCGGTGCCCATTCCGCTGGGCGGCACCTCTAACCACTTCCGCACCGACGTGTTACGGGAGGTCGGCGCATGGGATCCCTTTAACGTGGCCGAGGACGCCGACCTGGGCATTCGCCTGCACAAGGCAGGCTACAAGACGGCGATCATGGCCGCCACGACCTATGAGGAGGCCACCTCGCGACTAGGTAACTGGGTGCGCCAGCGATCACGCTGGATCAAAGGCTATATGCAAACCTGGCTCGTGCATATGCGCCATCCCATAGCCCTGTGGAAATCCCTCGGCCCAGCCGGTTTTGTGGGCTTTCAGGTCATCGTCGGGGGCACGGCGCTCACCTTGCTGCTCAATCCCGTCTACGCGGTGCTGACCAGCCTGTGGTATATGACCCACCTGAAGATCCTTGAGGCGCCCTTCCCAGGCTGGGTCTACGGCATCGCCGCTATGAACCTGCTCATCGGCAACTTCGCTTTTACCTACGCCAACATGGCCGCCGTAGCCCGCCGGAACATCTGGGATCTGCTTGTCTGGACGGCTCTATCGCCGGTATATTGGACGCTTATGTCGGTCGCGGCATGGAAGGGCTTCATTCAGTTGATCACCAAACCGTCCTATTGGGAGAAAACAGACCACGGTCATGCCGATGATAGTATTGTTCCCGGTGTGAGCGGCGTGGCCGAAGGGAGCCACATCTGATGAGTACCCTCGCTACCTGGGCCCGGTTTCCAGAAGACGATTTGGTCCTGTTGCCTGTCGCGCAAGGGCGCGCCACCAGATTTGGCAAGGAGACCTGGATCGGCGGAGTGGCCGCGATGCTGGTCTACGCCGCTCTTGGCGCCCTGATCATCCCCCGTTATGGTGTGATGACTGACTCACTCGCCCGCGTGGCCAACACCTACTATGTGTTGTTTAGCCGTGATCCGCATGTCGAGTCCATTGGTTTCGTGTGGAATCCGCTGCCCAGCATCCTAACCTTGCCACTGGTGTTCTTGAAGGGTATCTGGCCGATGCTAGTTAGCGAGGCCGTGGCGGCCAATCTGGTCAGCGCTGCCTTCGGTGGCGTCGCGGTGTACTACCTTCTCCGTATCCTGGCCCGCCTCCATGTGGCCCCGCCCTTGCGCTGGATCATCGCGGCTTTGTTCGTCTTCAACCCTGCCGTCGCTTTTTACGCGGCGAACGGCATGAGCGACATGATGATGGATGCGACCATGCTGGCCGCGACAGACGGGCTATGGGGCTACCTGGAGGAGAACAACTTTTCAAGCTTGTTGGCGTCGGGGATGTGGCTGGCTGTCGGGTTCCTGATCCGCTATGAGGTAGCACTGTGGGCCGCCGTGGTGGCGGCCGCCTTGACACTTGGGCTGGTACGCTTCCCTCTCTCCTCCGTGCCGGCCCATCGGCGCGCCGACTGGATCAAGGGCTTGCTGCTGTTCTGGCTCTCGCCACTGGTCGTGGTGATGACTACCTGGGTCTTCCTGAACTGGGTCATCATGGGTAACCCGTTCTATTTCCTGCAGTCGGCGTATGGCAATGCGTCCAGTATCGCCACGGGGGCCTACGCCTACCAGGCCACCACTGCTGCCCAGGGCAACCTGGGACAGACGTTGGTCTACATGGCGCGGCAGACCTTGCTCTTCCCGCCGGTGGTCGCAGGGCTGGTCGGGCTGCTGTTCTTTGGCCTGGCTGGGCGGGGCAATCGCCACGTCACGGCGCTCATCCTGGTGGCCGCGACAATCGGCGCGCCGTTGCTGCAGGTGCTGTTGCTCTACCGGGGAGAGACGGCCGGCTGGCTGCGTTTCTTCCTGCCCTTCGTGCCTTTCGGCTTTGTTCTGATCGCCTATGCCGCCCACCTGTTGGCCGGACGTGGCCTGCGCCGGGCTGTCTGGCCGGCGAGCTTGCTGCTTATCCTGGCCGGCAATGTGGCCACCACCTATGCCCTGATCACACCGGTGACACCGCTGCGGTACGAGCGCTTGCAGAGCTTTGAGGATGTCCAGCCGGTGCTCACATATCTGAATCGCTTTTCGACCCAGACCGTGCTGACCGACTCCTATCTCAGCTTCCCCATTATCGTGCGGGTCAACCAACTGTTTCCAAAGCACTTCTTCATCACGTCGGATCGCGACTTCAGGCAACGGCTGAGCCACCCCGTGGGACCGGTGGATACCATTCTGGTGCCCCAGCCGGTCGGCGTGGGCCAGCTTGACGCGGTTAACCGGCAGTACCCTGGCCTGTGGGCGCATGGCGCCCCCTGGGCTGAGCTGATCGCCGACTTTCCCCAGGGCTACCACTGGCGGCTCTATGCGATTAACCCTCTGGTGGATAGCTTCCGCACGGCCCTTTCATATATAGACAACCATGTTCAGCCAGGGGACGCGGTTGTGCTGAATAGCCTCTTCGGTAGTGACGCCTACCTGCGTTATGCGCATACAAACCTGCCCGCGTACATGTCGCCCATGACAGCTGATGGCCAGGGCGCCAGCGCTCAACGCGCTGACGCGAAGGCGCTACGTCACTACCTGGAGGCCGTGGCGGCGGGCCGAAAACGGGTCTGGGTGATCGGCTCACCGGATAGCACGTCGAACCGTGCTCCTCAGTTGCCGACGGCGCTCAGTTCGCTGACCGCCAAGCGGGAGGTTGCGGTGGGCCAACCCGGGAAGTCAGGCGGGCGGACCTCAGGGGCCATCCAGCTTACCCTGTACACCCTGCGCCCTACCCGGGCCACTGGCGAGCAGCTCCGGCCACCAACAGTAGAGCAACTCGGAGCTGCCATGACCACTGCCCACGACACCACAGTGCCCTGGACCCCGCCAATTGAGCAGCCAGGGGCGCGCACGCTCCTGGTGGGCCATCTGCTCACCCTGCCCAGGTCGGCGCGCTCGTGGCGCTTTGCCCCCCTTCATGGGACGACGGGTGCGATGTGGCTGACTCTCTTCAATAATGGCCCTGCCGACGCGACCGTGTGGGTTGACAACGGCTCTGGCGCCGGCCATCGCGTGGCCATCCGTGTGCCAGCTGGGCGCAACGTCGAGGCGCTACCGGTGTCGTGGGGTGGCGCGCCCAGCGACGCCCTGACCATCTCCGCCGACCACGCCGTTGTGGCCATGCGCTCCACGGCCCTGGGCCCCACTGAAGTTGTGGAGTACGCTCAGTTCAACCCGACCACACCCAATGTGGGCGGGGGGCCCCGCGGAGTGGCTCAGCCAACTCTCAGCGTCGCCGTGCCGCCGCGAACACGGCAGGGTGAGACAGCCCGGGTGACTGTTCACGCCGCGCCCGATGCGTTGATCCACGTGACGATGACTCTCTCTGGTCACCCCGCCGTCTCGCTTTTCGATGTGACGGACCATCAGGGCCTGCTCAACCTCAATGTGCAAACGCCCAGGCAGATTGGCTCTGGGCGGCAGAATCAGCGCATGCGCATAGATGTGCAGGCGATGACCGAGCGGGGCCAGACCCAGACGACACGATCGGTGGACATAACTCCATAGGCCCGGATAGCGGCCGGCGCCTGGCGGCCGCTACTTCTACAAACCCGTTGTACAGGAAAGGATGTCCCCCTATGACACGAGCGTCTACCCAGCCCTCGCGTCGCGCTGTACTGCTGGCTGCCGGAACGGCAGTAGGCGCTGGGCTCAGCGCAACAGCCACTGCGCCGGCGGGCTCGGCTGCCTCCTACGTCAGCCCTGCCGGCTTCTGCAATGATCCTGTTTCTACAGTACTCACCACAGCTCTGCTGGCTGAGCACCTGGGCATGGCCTTCTACTACACGGCCCTGACCTCCCCAGCAGTCATGCGAGACAACCAACTCGGTGGGTCATCTCTGGATCCAAACAACCCAGGGCTGCCGCCAAACGGCAACCCACACCATGTGCGCTACCTCCAGGCGGCCCTAGACGCCGAGGAAAAACACGCGCTGTCACTCCGCCATGCCGGGGCGAAGTCGCCCTTCACCACATTCTACTTTCCCGAAAGCGCCTTTCAGGGGCTGGGCGCCGCAAGCGCTAAACACAGCTTCCTGGGCATGTGGGACTTTCTGGAATCAGTGCAGGTGGGCGTGTACGCGGCGGCGGTTCACCGCTTCTTGACGCTTGGACACATCGGTCTAGCCACGCATGCCGCCCGGGTCCTGGGCGTGGAGGCCGAGCACCGCGCGCTCAGCCATGTGCTCAACGGCGGCACGCCGATCAACACGCTAACTCTGGAGCAGGTTCCCTATAGCTGCGTCAGCGACGCCGCGATGGCCCTGGCGCCATTTGTCACCGGCCACGGCTTCCCTGGCCGCTCCACGGCTGCCATCAGTATCCCGTCAGCGGCCCGCATTAAACGGGTCGTGGGCAAGTTTAGCACCCGCGTCGTCACCAAGTTTATGTAGCGGGGCGTGTGGTCACTAAGGGCAACACACAAGGTGTGGAGTAACGAAAGGATGGACGACATGGCCGGTGATACAGCTCAGAAGGGGCTAACGGCGCGCCGAGACTTTCTGGGCGCATTGGCCGCTACGGGAGCGGGGGCCGCGCTAGCTGGCTCAGCGTCAGTGGCGCATGCCGCCGCACGGGAACCGACAACCTGCGCCGAGAGTGTGCCGCGGATCCTCAACAACCTGCTGGCCACCGAGCAGTTGGCCACGACGTTTTATTATGCTAGCCTGACCTCGCCGGCTATGACGCAGCTGCGCGCGGTGGCCAGCGCTCAGGTCAGGCAAAGCGTGCGTAAGGCCGGCAACGGGGCTGATTTACGGGCGGTGCTGGACCAGGAGCACAAACATAGCCAACTGCTGATTAGCGCGGGGGCAACCTCGGCCTACACGCAGTTTCACTTCCCCGTCCAAGCCCTCAGCGCTACCGGTTCGCTGGGCCACCGAGGCACGTTCCTGTGGATGGTGGATCACCTGGAGACGGCCTGCATCGGGGCCTACCTGTTGGCGATCAAGCATTTCGGCGCGCTAGGTCGGCCGGATCTAGCGCTGCTAGCCACCCGCATCCTGGGCGTAGAGTGTGAGCACCGCGTGTTTTACCGTGTGGTTGGTGGCAATGATCCGGCCAATAATGTGACGCTGGAGGTCGAGTCGTTCACCTGTACGGAAGATGTGGTCCGTGTGCTTACCCCCTATCTCAATGGCCAGGCCACGCCACGAATCCCAACACGCATCGTTCAGCTGCCTCACGCCAAACAGATTGCCCTTGTGCTTGGCCGACACAGCGGATAGACCACACGAGACAGCGGTTAACATGCAGCGCCAGGAGATGAGAGAACATGACACAACCCTGTGTGAGCGAACCGAGCCGAGTGGGCTTGTTCAAGAAAGCAGTAGCTGGAGTGGCCAGCGCCGTTATCGCGGTTGCCGCAACCAACGTGAGCGCTGAGGCGTCAGACGCAGTACCAGGCTTTTGTAATGATCGCGTACAAACTATTCTAAACACGGCGTTGATGGGAGAGAGGCTGGCTGCCACCTTCTATTACGGGGCGCTTACCTCGCCGGAGTTGATGCGCCACCGCGCGCTGGGTGGTTCCTCGGCCAACCCTAATGATCCTGGTACGCCGCCAGATGGTCAGCCCTCTAACGTCCACTACCTACAAGCGGCGCTAGACGCTGAGCTGAAGCATGCGCGTCTGCTGGTTGATGCCGGCGCACAGTCGTCCTTCGGGCGGTTCTACTTCCCAGCGTCTGCTTTCCAGAACCTGGGATCCTCAACACAGCTGTCCAGTTTTCTGGGGGTGCAAAGCGCAATCGAGTTGATGCTCGGTGGCGTTTACGCCGATGCGGTGAGCCAGTTTACAACACTCAACCGACCAGACTTAGCTGTGTTAGCTGCCCGCACGATGGGCGTGGAGGCTGAGCACCGCGTACTCGGCCGGGTGATTGGCGGTGTGACTCCGCCGAACGATCTCACCCTGGAAAGCGCACCCCTAGCCTGCGTCAGTGACGCCGCAATGATTATGGCTGCTTTTCTGACGGGAACGGGGTGGCGCTTTCCTGTCACTGCTACGCGCGCGTTGCCTTTGCCTACGGCTGCCCAGGCTGCTGCCGTGATTGGGCGTTATTCCACCCGGCTGGTCACTAGTTTCCTGTGAGCAGGCCGTGTGTCTCCCACGACACCGGATGCGCCAGTAGGGATCGCCGAGACGCAACTGTCTCGTCCCGCGACCACAAGCGCCCCAGTCGCGGCCATGCGACCTCAGCCTTGAGCTAGTTTCTAGCGGTTCATTCTATACTACACGACCAAAGCCGAGCTTAGAGATATAGGGAGGTCACCCACCCATGATGGACGTTGAGCGTCTGGCGCTGGCCAGTGCCACGGCTACAACACGCCGCCGTTTCCTGAGTGCCGTCCCCGTGGCTGGTACTCTTGGGCTACACCTAGTGGGCCATCGCGGGGCAGCAACGATGAGCGCGACTGGCTCACATGCCCGCGCACTGTGCCACGAGAGCACCCAAGATATCCTCAACATAGCCCTAACCGCCGAGAGGCTGGCCACAACGTTGTATTTTGGCGCACTGACCTCACAGGCGGTGTTGCGCAGCCCGAGAATAGCTGGCTCGTCGGCCAATCCAAACGCGGTAGCCGCTGATGGCAACCCGGAGAATGTGGCCTATCTGCAAGCGGCCCTGGATCAGGAGCAGAAGCACGCCCATCTGCTGACCAGCGCTGGCGCCATCTCGCCCTTTACCCAATTTCACTTCCCTGCCTCAACATTCAAGGCGCTGGGTTCTACCCGTGAGTATGGCACGTTCCTATGGGCGGTTGACCACCTTGAAACCGCCTTCATCAGCGCCTATGTGGCCGCGGTCAAGCAGTTCAGCACGCTTGGCCGGCCCGACTTGGCCCTCCTCGCCACGCGTCTTCTGGCCGTGGAATGTACCCATCGCGCGCTCTACCGGGTGATCGCTGGTGATGATCCCGCGGACAATGTCACCCTGGAAGTGGCCGAGTTCACCTGTGTCGCCGACGCGGCGGGAGCGCTGACCTCTTTCCTCACTGGACGGGGCTTCTCGACGGGTGAGCTTGTGAGTATTGCTCTTCCTACACCGGTGCAAACAGCCCGTGTCGTGGGCCGGAACACGAGCCGCTGAGACGGGAGATATAGTGCTGTTCCCGGTCTATACCAGTCCGTCGCCACTCTCCTCACCCATGCGACGTTCGCCCGTGCTATTTCCTGTACTCAGCAGTTTGCCCCCGGGAAGCTCCTTGTGAAGGTGGCGAGAAGAGCGAACGCGCGGCGCGGCGCGGCGCGGGTAGCCCTGGTGGGCGGAGCAGTGCTGGTGGCGCTGGCTATACTTGTCGCTTCACGGGCCGCTGGCCTGTTTGATGGGACGGCGTCGGTGGTCATCGCGGTCGAGCCGGGTCAGGATGGTGTCAGCGTGCCGACCATGGCAACCGGTGTTAACGTCGCGGTGTGGGATAATCATCTACGTGATCCAGGCGTGCCAGACTTACTGCGCCAGGCTGGGGTGGGTGTGGTGCGGTACCCCGGTGGGGCGACCGCCGACGTGTACCACTGGCGCACCAATACGATTACTCCGGGGCAGGATGGCTACGTCAACCCGGCTAACAACGTTGCTGAGCTGCTGAACCACGTCGTGGGTCCAGCTGGAGCCCGCCTGCTGATCACGGTGAACTATGGCTCAAATGAGTCGGGCGGCGGAGGCGGTGATCCCGCTGAGGCAGCAGCTTGGGTGTACTATGCCAACCGCTTGCACCATCAAGACGTACGTTACTGGGAGATTGGCAACGAGGTGTATGGCAACGGCTACTATGGCCGGCGCTGGGAAACAGACCTGCATAGCAACCATTCACCTGAAGCCTACGCCAGAAACGCCCTGGCCTATATCAAAGCCATGAAGGCTGTTGACCCAACGATCAAAGTGGGCCTGGACCTGGTTGTGCCGGGCGACTGGCCTGATGGACTGGGGCCCCAGCGCTGGAATGAGACTGTCCTGGCTATCGCTGGCCACGCCGCCGATTTCGTCTCGCTGCACTGGTACGCTCAGCAGACTGGGGCGGCCAGTGACGCGCGCCTGTTGAGCGCGGTAGCGGGCGTGCCTGCTATGATGGCCCAGGTACGCTCGCTGCTAACGCGCTACGCCGGCCCCCGCGCCGCCGAGATGTCCATCCTGCTGACGGAGACCAACTCCGCTGGCTATAATGCGGGCCAGCAGACCACCTCCGTGGTCAACGGCCTATTCCTCATCCAGGATTATCTGGCCTGGCTGCAGGCTGGCGCGTCACTGGTTGCCTGGTGGGACCTACACAACGGACCACAAACGGGCGGAAGCGTGGAGAGAGGCAGCGACCGCCCGTTTGGCGACCTGGGACTGCTGTCCTCGGGCACCGGCGGCGAACCAGAGGCCAACACGCCCTTCCCGGCTTACACTGCTCTCACCCTGCTCCGTCACGCGCTCGGCCAGCCAGCAGTTTTGACACGCTGCTCAGCCAGTGTCGCGGCGGTGACGGCCTATGCCCTGCAGCAATCAGACACCCGCTTAAGCCTGGTCCTGGTCAACACCAGCCCGGCGCAAAAATATACCGTTACGCCCAGCGTCGCTGGTGTGAGTTCAATCACCGGAGCAACCGTAAGCAGCTTCGGCGTGGCCTCACCGCATCTCACCACACAGCGACTATCAGTCACGGAAGGAAAGGTCTCCTACGCCATGCCACCCTACTCAGCAGTCGTTCTTGAACTGATCATGCCGCCTGGCCAAATGCCTCTACTGCCCGCGCCGCTCACAGCCCCACCAGGGCCAACCTCGGCAACGCCAGGAGGAGCGCCCTCAGGCCCGGTGACCACCGCCACGGGCACAGCCCAGACGTCGTTGCCACAGCAGGGCTCCTCCCCTCAGCCAACCGCTGTCGCCACCCAGGGCGCCACACGTACGAGCACAGCGACGCCGACACCTACGACCAGTCCGACGCTGAGCGCCACGCCAACTAGCACGGCAACCACGACGCCGAGTACCATACCAACCGCCGCGCCGAGCGGCACGCCAACCACAACGCTGACTGCGACGCCGAGCGGCACGCCAACCAGTACGGCGACAAGCACGTCTTCGAGCACAGCCACGGCGTCAAGCACGAGTACGGCCACGCCAGGTGTCGGGACGACCGTGACCCCGGCCACGACCGCTACACCAAGCCCGGCTGTGACCACGCCGGCTGTGCCGACAGGAGGACATCCATGAGCCCCGTGTCTACGCCGCGCCATGACGTGACCATGGTGAGCCTGCCAACCGTCGGTGGTGACGGCGTTTCCTCACCGTCTGACCAGGGGCAACCACTGTACCCTGCTACCAACACTCCGGTTCGGGCTGGCAGAGCCAGGGCAGAGCTAGTCATTGCCGGTGCGCTGGGGCTGGTGGCTCTCGCGTTGCGGCTGGTCACCATGACTGCTCAGAGCGCGTGGGTGGACGAGGGCTATTCCATGGCGGTAGCCCGCCACACAGTGTCATTCATCACCGAGTTCACCGGCCGATATGATGCGCACCCCCCGCTGTATTACCTGATCCTGCACCTATGGTTGGGCGCGTTTGGCGCGGGAGTGGAGCAGGGGCGCGTGCTCTCAGCCGTGTGCGGGGTCTCCAGTGTGTTGGCCCTATATGGCCTGGTCAGAACCCTATACGATCGCTCGACGGCGGCGTGTGCCGCGCTGCTGCTGGCCGTATCACCGGTTGCGCTATGGTTCTCAATCGAGATCCGCATGTATGCCATGGCTGGCATGTTCGCGCTGCTGGCCCTACTGTTCCTGGTCCGCGCGCCCGCTCAAGGACGCTGGTGGCCCTGGCTGACCTACGCGGCCTGTGCGGCAGCGGCGTTCTATACCGACTACAGCGCCACCTATGTCTTGGCGGCCGGTGCGCTGAGCGCCCTGCTAATGGCCCCTACCCGCCGCTTGGCCGTGCGCTGGCTAACCAGTCAGGTTCTGCTGAGCGTACTCGTGGCCCCAGGCCTGCTGTTGCTGTACCACCAGTCAGGCAACACGGCGGCGACGGCGTGGATCACCGCGCCGACGCTGGACGATGTACGGGCGGTGGCCATCACTATGGTCAGTCAGTTCACCACCATCCCGGTTGTTACCGGTCTGTATGCCTGTGCCTTGTTGATGCTTGGCCTGGTGGCCCTGGCGCGCGACCTGCGCCAGCCTGAAGGGTGGCGGACAGCCCTGTTCGTGCTGTGCATTACGGTGGCCCCCTTCGGGCTGCCCCTGCTGCTGAGCGCGTTTCGTCCCGTGTTTCTAACGCAGAGCGTGGTCACCACCGTCTTTGGTTTGCTGATTGTTTTTGCCCGTGGCGCGGCCTGGTTGGCCGGGCGGTTGGGCAGGTGGGGATTGCTTGCGCTAGCGCCCTTGCTGATAATCAGCGCCGCTTCGATCACCACTATCTCGGCCACGCCGATCAATGAGGACTGGCGTGGCGCTGCCCGCTACCTGCGCCAGCAGGCCACGAACAGTGATGTTCTGATCTTTGATCCGCGCTTTCTGCAGTTGCCGTTCGACCTCTACTGGCACGGGTATGGCCGGCCCAACCCCGAGCGCGGCTACCCACTTGATGAGACGTTAGCCACCACCGATCCCCAGCCACTGGCGACATCAGGCGATCTGGCTCTCGCCACCGGCGGCGCCCGTGCTGTATGGCTGCTCGTCCGCCAGGGCCAGGAGACAGCTAGCCTGCCGCCTGACATCGCGGCCGATCAAGCCGGCCGGTGGCTGCTCTCCCACTATAGGCTGACCGAACAAAAGCATCTGCAGAGCGTATCCGTGTATCGCTTTATGGCGCGTTGAGCGACCTTAAGGTACTGCCATACGTCAGCGTGATCATGCGCCAACCTCCCCCGGAGGGGCTTGGGGAGGCCGGCCACGACGCTTGGGCCGAGGTGGAGGGACCCAGGGCGCGGGCGGCGTCTGGTAGCGCAGCAGCTCGTCCATTGTCTAGGGGAGGTCGGTGAGCTCGGCGGCCACCTGGGGCGTGCGGTCTTGCCACCGGAGCAGTCTGCTCTCCTGACCGTGGGAATCGGCCACGGCTCTTCAGAGCATGGCGCACGGACCCGCGTTCTGTCAGCACTGCTTCTCCTTCACGCTCAACTGGGGTGGTACCCTGCTGTTTCTCACACCAAAAATTGGGGCTAACTTCGACCCGTTCGGGTCAGAGATGAACCAAACCTGTCTGTTGGCTTGGAAGAGGAGACTTGACATATCATGTAGCCAGCGGCATCCCCGGCGCGTTGCCTAGTTGCCCTGGCGCCCAGCCCAGCGCGGAGGAGGAGTAGTAGTACGCCGTGCGTGAGCCACCGGTTGATCTGCCCGACCACGCGTTGGCGGCGGGCCTGCGCGCCCACTATGGGCTTGCCGTGACTGAGGTGGCCTTCCTGCCGCTGGGTCACGACGCCTCGGCGTGGGTGTATCAAGTCCATGCCGCTGACCACCCCATTCCAGCTACCTCGGCCAGGGCTACTCCCAGACACGACGTCCGCGTGACGGCTGGGCGGGTCACGCCTGCCCTCCATCGCGCGGTGCGTGAGCGCCTATCGCGCGTTGTGGTGATATCGGACCTGGACCTGGCCTATCAGGGTAGCCAGCCGCGCTGCCGCAGCGCCTGTTTGCCGGCCAGGCCCAGTTCAACCTGGTAGCGAGGATCGGTCAACTCCCGATGGTATTCCAATCGGCCGTTCTCGAACCACTGCACCAGGTAGGTCCGGCCGCTGCCGTCCCCGTTCGGCTCATCGGTGGGCTCAGCGATGGGTGCCCCCAGTAAGGTGGCCCCGTGATGGGTGCGCCAGTAGATCAGGAAGCGCCCGCTCAGGCTGTGGCGCGTCTGGGCAACGTACTGGCGAGTCAGCGAGGACCGAAAGGCAGCCAGGGAGGCAAAGGTGCGCTGGGCGGTCAGCAGGCGGCCCAACGGGGCTGGCTGGATCTGCCCCTGGACCATCTCCAGCAGGAAGCGATCAGTGTATTGGCCCCACCGGGCGTTCTCCACAAACGGCTCTGATCGCGGGTAGCCAAAGGTGGCCAGGCCACCGTAGCGCTGCCAGTAGGCCAGGAAGGCCCCGGCCAGACTGTGGCGTGTGTGCGGGAAGTAGCGCACCGCTGGGCTGGCCGACCCCGACGCGGGGACAGCATCGGCTGGGGTGGCCTGCCTGGGGAAGGTTGCTGGCGTCGCGTCGGAGTGGATCGCCGTGAGCACGACATCGCTGGGCGCGCTCGGTTGCCAAGCGGGCAGCTGACTGGGCGGACCTGACAGCACGTAGAGGCGGTGAGTGAGCTGATTTACGGCTATGGGACCCGGCCCTGGCCCCATAGGGATTGATTCCAGCATGCTGCCCGTGCGGGCGTCCAGCACGCTGACCGCCCCGTTGCCATTGGCCGCTCCGCTCATGTAGTCGCCATGGACTATGCTGCCGACGAACAGCCGCCCGGTCTGCTCGTCCACGGCGACGGCGTGTGGTCCCAAAGGGACATCAACAGTGCTGACGAGGTGCCCACTTGTCGTCTCCAGGATGGCGACCTGGTTCCCGCCCCCATTGTCTTCCGAGGCCACATAGAGCCGCTGCAGCCGCTGGCCCACCGTGAGGCTGTCGAAGTAGTACAACGCTTGGCCAGGAGCGAGCAACGACGGGTTGATCGTGGTGCCCGTGACGCTGTCAATCATGGCTACCTGGAAAGGCGAGGATGGCGGGTTGGGGTAGTAGGCCGCGAACAGGTGGCCGGTCGGCTCGTCCACGGCCAATCCAACAACCGTGGTCAGCGGAATCGTGACCCTGGCAAGCTCCCCTGACGTGTGACCGCCCAGAGGCAGCATCTGGATGCCGCTGTCGTCAGACACAAAGACGTGGCCAGTGCGCTCGGCAACGGCGATCACCCACGGATGCCGTCCGACCGCCAATGTCTGCACGACATGCCCGTCTACGGCATCAAGGACGGTGACGCTTCCAGGACCTAGAGCCTGCCCTGTCTGCTCGTTGACGTTGCGGTTGAGCACGAAGACGCGCCCAACTGCCGTGGCCAGGGCAATGGCTCTGGGATCGATGCCCACTCGCGTGCTTCGCGGAACAGTGCCGCTGACCGTATCGAGAACGTCGACCCTATCATTGGCTGAGTCCACCACAAAGAGGCGGCGGCTCTGGTGATCCACGAGCGCACCACGCATCTGATGGTTGCCGAGCGGGCCACCCAACGCGAAACCATGTTGTGGAGTGCTGGGCAGGGTGATCGTGCGCACCAGTGTCGGCGCTGGCGATCTGGTATCCAGCAGGGCGACCGTTCCCGTGTAGCCCAGCACAAAGGCATGATGGGTGCCCTCGTCTAGCAGGAGATCGCTGGCGGAAGGGCCGGCGGAGGTGCGGCTGACGATTGGATCAACCGTGCAGAGGGGACCATGATAGTGGGTGATCCCCGCGCCCACGCCCCAGATATCGCCGGCCGAGATGATCCCCAGGGCACGTGGGCCTGGACCCGGCAGAACCGTCCAGGTCTTGCCGTCCCAGTGGACCACGTTTGGCGGGGCTGATGATGGATCCTGGGCCGCGCGCTCCACGAACCACAGGTCGTGCGCGGAGACAGCGGCCACCTGCATGAAGGCGTTCTCCTCCACATCGGGGTTGGGGCTGGGTATCGCCTGCCAGCCTGAGCCATCCCAGTGGGCGACCAGCGTGCGATCAGGAACCCGCGGGTCGCCGGTCGCGCCGACTGCCCACACGTCGTTGGGGGCCAGCACGGCGACGGCATAGAACCGATCGTTGGTCAAACCCTCAGGCTGTGGGGTGGGCACAAGGCTCCAGGCCTTGCCATCCCAATGCTCGGCGATTGGCTGCCCACTGGGCAACCCCTGGTCCGGGTTCGGTCCGGTCCGGCCCACCGCCCACACGTCATCGGCGGCCAGAGCGGCCACGCCGTAGAGGGTGGAGTTCTCCCCGCCCTGTGTTGTGTCGGGCAGCGTGGTCCAGGTGGTCCCGTTCCAGTGGAGGATCAGCGCCTGGCCCATCATGTCGGACCCCGCCCGGTAGAGCGTGTTGGTTGTGCCCACCGCCCACACATCATGCGCCGAGGTGGCGGCCACACCGTACAGCGCGCCGATATGCCGGGGCAGCGGGACAACCCGCCAGCCAACGCCATCGCCGTGCTCGATTAGCGGCGCAAGATCGTCCCCACCAGTGCTGTTGCCCACGGCCCACAGGTCGTGCGGCGACAGGGCCACGGCGGCCACCAGTGTGCCGCCGTCCGGGCCTGCCTGGGTGCCCGCCGCGCGCCGCCAGGCCCTCCCGTTCCAGTGTTCGATCACGGGCTGCCGGGCCATCCCTGACTGTCCGTTGTCCCCCACGGCCCACACATCGGTGGCCGAGAGCGGGGCAACCGCGCGCAACAGCACACCGCCAGGGCTGGCTACAGGCTGCCAGGGCTGGCAGAGCCGGTTAGCCGCCGCTTTGCTGAGGGCGATACGGCTCCCCCGCCCCTGGCTGGCCCCCTCCTGCGCGACAGCCACAACCCTCCCGCCAGGCAATGGGCCGCATACCGCGGCCAGCAGCAGCACAACCGGCCACATCCACTTCTTCATGCTCCGTACCCCTTCTGTTGCGTCGCGGTCAGAGGCCGGGAGATCACGCCCAGCCAACAGTGCGGCTGCCTGCCGCTACCAAGCGGCCCACCTCAGGGCTGGATACGCCGTGTTGACTACAGTCGTCCTCCATCCCAGCAGGGCGAGTGACCGATGAGAGCGCGTGACATGGCGGATTCTGCTCAGCGCGTGGGGCCGCTATGGCGCCGGAGCACGGGCATCATGCCACAGCCTGCGCGTATACGGCTTCCCCTCCAGCCAGAGAACGTACAGGGGCGCGTTTTTCTTGATGTGCCATACGATGTCCCGCACAACACCCAGCCGGTCACTGCCGTCCCTGAGTCGCGCTAGGCGCATAGAAGGTCCGGATCCACGCCGCGCCGTCGGCCACGACCAGCAGGGACTGCTCAACGCAGGTGGAAACGGCGACCTGCACCTGCCGTAGGAAGGAAGGCGATCCCGCGCCCGCTCAGATAGCGGCGCGTGTCGGTGGTGAGGAGGCAGGCGGTGCGCAGTTCGTGGAACTGGCCGTGCTCGGGCGCCCGCGTGAGCACCTCATCAAGGACGAGCAGCATCTGCCCCGGGGCCACCGCGGGTCCCAGCCGCCGCAGGGTCGCCAGAGGCGTCGACGCGTCCTCGGCCCGCGCGGCCAGCACCCGCTCCCCATCTATCCGGGAGCCCCCCTCTGGGGGACGCGCCTGACCCTGGGCCAGCGCCGCCGCGACAGCCGCCCCCAGCTCTTCCGGCCAGCCGGCACGCCGCCGGGGCTGCTCCACCGGCACGCCCACCAGGCGGCGCCCCGTTGTGTGTGGGCTGAGCAGGACGATCACTTCGGTTTGCTCCAGACGCCGGATCCGGCCCCCATGGTCGCGCACCAGCGTGCGTAGCGTCGAGGCGCACAGGATGTCCGGTTCCCCCGTCCGCCACCCCAGGAGACGGGCCGCAGTAACGAAGGCCGAGTAAACAGGCAGGAGGGGCGTGAGCAGAGCACGCTCACGCCCCTCCTGTCCCGTTGGGGAAGGCACCGAGACAGAGACGTAGATGTCAGGCGAGCTACGACGCGGCCCATCTCGTCGGCGCACTGGTGGCCACGCCTACCGGGAACAACACGCCTGACCATCGGTCTCGCCACCCTTGCGCTCCTCACGATCCAGAGACGCGGCTGTGTGCGGGCCGCCCGGCAGGTAGGGCTCCTCGTCTCTGTCTCTGGGCCAGTGCTTTCTCGGCGTAGAGAGGCGCTCCGCCACTCGCCCAGCCTGCCGTGTCGCCCCTTCCCGCGGCGGGTTCATGCTGGCGGCTATGCGAGCGGTATGGATGGTCAGGCGCTTAACGCAGCGATGCGCTCATCCAGAAGACGCTATAGGGGTTCCACTGCGACAGGGTGAAGTACACCGTGTGGCCGCCGTCCGCGAGAAAGCGCGGGTGCATGAATGCACCATAGAGACCCGGATACTGCTGCTGCGTCACCAGGGTTGCCGGCCGAGACCAGGGGCCCCAGTAGTGCGGGGCAGCGCGGATGACCAGGTTCCCGCTGCTGGGCATGATCTGATCGTTGCCGCCTTGAAGGTATGTCATCAGCCACTGCTGTAGCCCGGGATCGTAGATCACGGAGAGTTCGCCGACAGGAGCGTCGGCGATGGTGGCTGCCACGGCCTGGTTCCTTGTCCAGCGTGGCCGACCGCGGGCATCCGGGCCACTGAAGTACTCATAGTCGTGCCCGCGCAGCACCTGTTGCCAGGCAGCGCGAGTGCGCATCAACTTGACGGCGCCAAAGCGGCCAGCGGGGATGCCGAAGAGGAGCAGGTACCTGGCGCTGGGATCGGGTGTCACGGCGACCTGGGCAAAGTTGCTGCGCGGACCCCAGCGGATGGTGGGAGTCTCCACTGTCCACGACCTGCCCTGATCTGCGGACATGGCAAAACTGGAGTAGTTCACCTCCCACGCCCCGGGCGCTGTCCAGTTATGCACGCTCATGAAGGCCAGGAAGAGACGGTCCCCCGTGCTGAAACCGGCGGTTGGGATGGTGGTCACCTCGCAGCCCGGGGCCTTCGTCTGCTGGCAGGCGCCCGCATCGTGCCGCGATGGGATGATCTCGGCGGCGTGCTTTCCGTCGTGACTGAGCCAACGCGTGATGTGCAGGCCCTGCGTGAAGTCTCCCGGTCGGGGAATGACGCCGACGGCGTTCGAGCGCCAGTCCGGTGGCAGGAGGTTAGCCCCCGGGCCGCCCGTGCCCGGCGGGCAGCTGGTGTAGTTGTCGCCCAGGATGATGTAGGCGGTGTCCCGAGCGACCATCACACTGCCTAGGTCGCCGCCGCAGATGCCCCAGCGGGTCGTATCATTGATCGAGTTCGCGTCCTGAGACAGGGCGGCGGCAGGGCTGCGCGGCGTTGGTCCGATCAACTGGGCGACCTGCGTGATGGCGCCCACGGTGAAGGGAAGGGGCGGCCCCGCGCCGCGAGGCGCCTGTGCTCCCACCGGCAGGGTCATGGCCCCCAGCGCCAACAGCGCTCCAGCGTTGCTGCGCCAGAACCGCCGCGTGGCGAGCCACGACGCTGGCCTCCACGCCGCGAGGGGTGAGAGGCCAGCGCGCCTGGTCGGTCGGGCATCCTGGCGGGTCCGAGGCGTGGTCACGGCTATCTCCTTGCTCTCTTGGCGGCTTGCGCCCGATCACGGTTGCGGGCATACAGGGGCGGGATGGGTCAACCTGATAGGTCGGGCGTGGCCTCGATCATCACCGGGCAACGGGAGGGGAGGATCAGGGCGACGGTGCGCGGCGCCCTCAGGGGTCCCAGTGGCGCCGGGGGAGCCCCGTCCTGATAGAGCGCCAGCGTCCACGCGGTCACGGCGGGGATGCCGATCTGATCCGGGGCAAGGTGGAGCTGCACCACACGCTCGTCGGGCGTCAGGTTGAGCAGCAGCCAGGCGGCGCTGTCCTCGCCGTAGCGCCAGGCGCCTTGCAGCACGGCGGGCACCTCCATGGTGCCCCGGGCTTCGTAGCCGTCCCAGTCCTGCCCCGTGTTGTACGAAAAGTAGTCCAATTGGAGCCGAGGCGAGCCCTCGACGGTCAGCAGCGCCGGCCGCAGCATCGTCCCATAGCTGAGATAGCGGTTGGCGTGACCCACCCGGGCACGGGCTAGGCGGCCCACGTAGGCCGCCAGGTGGGGATCGACGACGTAGCGGCGCTCGGCAAAGGCCCAGTAGTGCTCCGCCGCTGTGTCGGCCGCCCCGTTCACCTCTTCGAGAGCGCTGAACTCGTAGTTCAACTCGAGCAGCCCACCCTGCACGAAGACGCGGCCCAGCACGAAATAGACATACTGACCCTGCTCCGCGCTCAGTTTGGCCCAGCCATCCATGCGCAGTGGCCCATACTCGTGGTAGACATAAGCAAAGAGAGGGATCTTGACGGCGGCTCCGCGCACCAGCAGGTCGTGGAAGGGCGTGGCTTCAAAGGGGGCCGCGGGGGCCGCTTCGGCGCGGGCCTGATAGAAGGCTACCAGCGGCAGCATCTGCTCGTTGATCATCTCGGTGCCCTGCGGGATCACCTCTCCGCCGGCCGCCGTGCGCATCGCCTCAGCCGTGCTGCTCAGGAGGCGACGAAACGCGTCGGTGACGGCAGCGCTATCACCCGGCGGATGGCCGTGGGCGTCAGACAGGCAGAGATGGCGCACGTTGTTCACGGAGATGTCGTAGTAGACCCCATCGACGCGCACGTCCTTCACCAGCCGGCGATCGCGCTCGACGTGCAGGTGCCGCGTCAGCGGGCTGGCCGGGCAGAGGAACGGGAAGGCATAGGCATCCCGGCTCAGGGTGGGGTGAGGCACCACCTGCAGGGCCTGCTTGCCGGCCGCCGCGTCGCTGCCTTCGTCGTGCTGCCCGAACAGCAGGTTGAACTCAAAGGGTACCAGGTACTCCCCGTTGCGGCGGATCATCGCCACGTTGTTGGGATGAAAGCGCGCCGGGAACCACTCGGCCAGGCCGGCCGGCAGATGGTTCTGGTAGTCGGCCGCGGCGTTGGGCCAGTTGGGGCCGCTCACGTGCAGGCCCGGGACGCCGGCGATGCGATGAACCTCGGCCAGCCAGGCGGACCGATCGAAGCGTGCATTGATCCCAAACGTGCAGTAGCCCACCTGTTCCAGGAGCCAGCGGCAGCGGTCGTCGCGCAGGCGCAGTGGCCCCTGGGCGGTCCAGGGCTGCCCCAATGCCCAGGACTTGTAGCGGTCCGCCGCGTCGTACCACGTGCCCCCATCCAGCGCGGCCAGCACGGTGCGATAGGCTGGCTCAATAGCGCGCCGCGCCGCGTAGTCGGCGGGGCCGTGCCAGATGGCCATGCGCAGGTCGCCTTCGGGATGGCGATAGGCATTGAGCCACTTCTCATGGCCCTCGCCGTCCTCAGTGGCGAGATAGAAGCCGCCGCGCCCCACCGCGCTATAGGCCATGAACTGCATGGTGCTCCCGCTGAAGCCCTCAGGATAGAGGCCCAGCACGATAGGCTGTTGCCCCTCTGTCTCCGACGCCACCGGCGGCAGGGTATGCAGGGGGTCGTGCACAAGAAAGCCGGTGGCATAGGGATGGGTCAACTCATCCTGGTCCGGTAGGTCGCCCAGGGGCCCGATCCCGGCGATGTAGGGATAGGCCACGGCGGCTACCGGCAGGCCTGCCGGGTTCGCCAGGGCCACGGACACCTGCACCTCCCCCGTGTGTGGGTCGAGGACAAGACGAGCGCTGAGGACCAAAGCGTCGTGCAGCGTCCACCGCAACAGCACAGTGTGTGTCTCGACGGCCTGCACGGTGCATCCGGTCCACGCTCGTCGGATTGAGCCGTCGGACATGATCACCATGAAGGGGTGGCGGGCCGCCGTCTCGGGGTCGTCGATCAACGCTAGGCCCGCCTGCCGGTGGATGACCTCGCGCAGAGCGCCGCTTGAGCTATCTACGACAACACGCAGCCGCTCGCCCTGCAAGGTAACGTGTGGCATGCCTCTCCCCTTCTAGCACACTGCGGTGGAGGTCCACCGGGTTAGCCCGGCCGAGGTGTCCTAGCGTCCCCCAAAGCCGGTGAGCGCGATGCCGCGCACAAAGTAACGCTGCGCCACGAAGAAGATGAGAATGAGCGGGGCAACCGTGACGGTGGCCGCGGCCATGTCGAGCGGAATGTTCGTGAACTCCTGCGTCCCGCCGGTGGCGAAGACGGCCAGGCCCAGCGTCAAGGTCATCACGCTCGTGCTGCTCAGCATCACCAACGGCCACGCGAAATCGTTCCAGACCGTCATGATTGTCAGCACGGCCAGCACCGTCAGCGCCGAGCCTGTCAGGGGCAGGATGACCTGCCAGTAGACCCGCCACAGCCCGGCTCCGTCGATCGTCGCTGCCTCGTCGAGGTCATGCGGGATGGTCAGCATGAACTGCCGCAACAGAAAGGTGCCAAAGGCGCTCCCGAACATGCCGGGAATCGTCATCGCCCACACCGTATCAAGCCAGTGGAACCACTTCATCAGGATAAAGCTGGGGATGAGCGTCACCGCCGCGGGGATCATCAGCGTCGCCAGATAGACAAGAAAGAGAAAGTCACGCCCGGGGAAGCGCAGCCTGGCGAAGGCGAAGGCGGCGGTCGAACAGAAGAGTAGCTGGCCGAGCGTGACCATCGCGGAGTAGAAAAGCGTGTTACGGAGGAAGGTGAGCAGCGGCACGGCATTGAAGACGTTGGGATAGTCCTGCCATTGCGGAATGGCCGGCAGGAGGGTCGGCGGATAGGTGCCAGCCTCCTGCACTGTCTTCAGCGAGGTGGCAACCATCCAGAGAAATGGTACGATGGCCACCAGTGCTAGGCCTGTGAGCAATACGTAGGTCACCAGGCCGGTGAGCAGTCGCTTCGTCCGACCGCGCCGTCGCGTGATCGGTGGCGTCACGCGCGCGGCCACTGGTATCCCTCTACCATGCATGATCCAGTACTCCCTCCCACCGTGTCCTGCACGCTAGACCTCGAACTCTGCCGCCGCGTTGACGACACGACGGCTAGCGCGCATCTGAGCGATGGTCACCACGAAGATAATGCCAAATTGGATGTAGGCGAGGGCCGACGCCTCGCCGAAGCGGTTCTGCTGAAAGGCCCGTTGATAGACAAGGAAGTTCAAGACCGTCGTGCCATAGTCCGGACCGCCGCCGGTCATGTAGTAGGCCTGGGCGAAGACCTGAAACGAACTGATAAAGGAGTTGACGGTGACGAAGATCAGGGCAGGGGCGATGAGGGGGACTCTGATGCTCCAGAAGCGGCTCCAGGGCCCCGCCCCATCGATGGATGCCGCCTCAAGGAGCGACTCAGGAACCCCCTCCAGGGCCGCGAGCAGGATCACGGCGGTCAGACCGAAGCCCTGCCACACGCCGATAATCGTGAGGCCAAGCAGCGCCCAGGTGGGGTCGCTCAGCCACGGGATCTGATGAATGTTGAGCAGGCTGAGCGCGTCGTTGATCAGCCCGTTGTCGTAGTCGTAGATCCACTTCCAGATGACCGCGATGGCTAGGGCCGAGGTGACGACAGGCACGAACATGGCGGCGCGGAAGATCGACAGGCCACGCACGCGCTGGTAGAGCAAGAGAGCCGCGCCGAGGCCGACAGCCGTGCCCAGGGGCACGCTGAGCAGCGTGTAGGCAAACGTGTTGCGCACGGCGTACCAGAACACGTTATCGCCGAGCAGGGCCTGAAAGTTGCCCAGGCCCACGAAGCGCGGGACGGTCACGCCGTCCCACTCCTGCAGGCTCATGTAGAGGGCGAAGCACACCGGAAAGGCGATAAAGACAAGGACGCCCACGAAGTTGGGCAGCAGAAACAGGTAGGCAGGCAGATGCTTGCGCCACGCGGGCCGGCGGCCATGGCGCGACTGCCCGGAAACCGTGGGCTGGGCGGCTAAGAGGGCCATCGTCTTGTCCTCATCGGTGTGTCGGCGGAGCCTGATCCTCCGGCGGCGTCAGGCTCCGTTGGCCACACTGCTGGCTGCGGGCACGAAAGGTCAGGCTGTTCTACGACCCTGCATCTGCCGTGCCACAGCCAGCGCGGCAACGCGATCAACCGTACTTCTTGATGTTTGTATTTATAGCGCGATCCAGTGTCGGCAGCGCGGCAGCGGCCGTCGCCTTGCCCTGCCATACCTGGTCTGACAGCGTGGTATTCCACGGCACAAGGAAGTTGGACCAGGCAGTGCTGATCGGCAGCGAGTGGACATAGCCCTTTGTCAAGACGTCGGTAAATACCGCCGCGTGGGCCATGGCGGGGTTGGACCTGGTATAGGCCGGCGACTGGCCGATGTTCTTGAGCGCGGGAACCCACAGGCCGGACTTGGCGATAGCCGTCTGTCCCTCGACCCCGGCCCAGAACTTCACGAAGCGCCAGCACTGCTCGGGATACTTGGTCTTGGCACTGATGCTGATGCCTGTGCCGCCGATGTTGGTGCGCGAGTGGGAGCCGCCGTCGGGACCGATCGGCACTGGAGCAATGTCGAAGTGCAGCCCCGGCGTGGAGGCAAAGGCCGGGTAGAACCAGTGGCCCACGATGCCCATTGAGGCTTTGCCCGTCATAAACATCTGGAAGCCCGGCGTCGTGGTAAGCGTGCGCGGGCTGGCGGCGACTTTATGCACATTGGTCAGGTCGGCGTACCATTGAATGGCCTTTGTGATCTTGGGATCGGTGAGGTTGCTGCTGCCGGCAGGAGGGTTGACGGCTTGCTTGAACCAATCGCCGCCGTTTGCCGCGCCGATCACGTCGCACGCCGTCAACGGCCACCACCACATCTCCGCGTAGCCGTAGCGGCTGACGCGATCGCCGCGTGTCTGGGTCAGCTTCTTGGCATAGCTCAGGAACTTGTCCCAGGTCCAGGTCGGATCGTCCCATGACGTCGGCATCTTCAGGCCAGCCGCGGCGACATGGTCCTTGTTATAGAAGAGCACGGTGTCGGTTATCTGCTCGGGCAGCACCCACAGCTTCTCGCCGTACGAGAACATATCGAGGACGGCCCTGTATTGCTGGGTCATCACCGCTTCCTGGAACTTGGGGTCGTTCTTGATGAACTGGTCGAGGCTCATCAAGACGCCGCGCTTGGCGTAGGCGGCGTAGTCCAGTTCCCAGGCCATCATCAGGTCGGGCGGGTTGCCGCCCGCGATCTCGGTATTGAGCTTCTGCAGGTGAGCCGTGCCATCTAGCTGTGACACGATTTTGATATCGGGGTTTGCCGCCTCAAACTGGGCGAACAGTTTCTGGCGCAACTGCGCCTCGGGCGGGTTGGCGCCGAAGTAGTAGGTCAGCGTCACCTGGCTGCCCTTGCGCATGACCTGCGGCGCGTGGCGGCGCGCGGATGCCGCCTCTACGGGCAGGCTGCCCAGGCCGGCTGCCGCGGCGGCGCCTGCCGCGATCCTGGCCGCCGTCCCGAGGAAGTCCTGGCGCGAGACGTCCCGGGTCTCTGTGTGGGTAGGCTCCGGCGCCCCGCCGGCGGGCGTGTTCTGCGTTGCCATTAGATATGCCTCTTTCTCACTGCGTGTTGACCTTCATCCTCGTGGCGTTCTGCCAGGCGCTCCTGCGCGGTGGGACAGGAGTGCCCTGCCCCCGGACGCTGTAGGGGGGATCGTGCCTCACCTCCTTTCCTGTCCATCGTGTCTCGGTTGGCCGCGACGATTGTCGTCTGGGTCAGGGGTACCCGCCTCCTCACGGGCTACCGGCCCTGGGCATCATGCGGAGTGCCGCACGACAAGGCGGTGGGGCACGATGATGGTGGAGTACTCCTCGGGAGCTTCATGCCGGGCGCGCGCGAGGGCGAGCCGCACGACCTCCGCGCCGATCTCGCGCTGGCCATGATAAACGGTGGTGAGGGCAGGCCGCAGGTCGGCTGCCAGGGCGATGTCGTCAAAGCCGGCGATGGCGACCTCGCCCGGAACATGCACTCCCGCGTCGACGCAGGCGAGCAGCGCCCCGAGAGCGGTCAGATCGTTGGCGGCAAAGACCGCCGTTGGCCTTGGCGTACGGGAGAGGAGCTGCTGCATGCCGGCAGAGCCGCCGTCGCGCCGAAAGGTCCCGGGTGTCTCCAGCTCCGGCGAGCAGGGCAGTCCCGCGGCGAGAAGGCTGTCGTGGTAGCCGCGCCGGCGGTCCACGGCTGACTGCATGCCGGGCGCGCCGATGATGTGGCCGATCAGGGTATGCCCCCTGGAGATCAGGTAGGCCGTCACCTCCCGTGCCGCGGTGTAATCGTCAATGTAGACGCGGTCTACCCCGGGATGGGGAATGCCGCTGATCAGCACGACTGGGGTGCCCGTAGAGACTAACCTATCGCGCGAGGTGGCGTCCATGGGTAAGGTCTCCGCGAAGATCACCACATCGTAGCGTTTGCGCCGGATCGCCCGCAGGTAGTGGTCGAAGAGATTCGGCCCTGTGCCGCCCGGCAGGTCGACGTTGAGGATCACCACGTCGTAGCCGGCTTGGGCAGCGTTATGCTGAATCGCCGTGGCTAGCTCCGGAAAGAAGGGGTTGGTCAGATCGGGGATGATCAGCGCGAACGTTGAGGTGGAGCGCACGCGCAAACTCTTCGCTACACCGTCCACCTCATAGTTGAGGGTGCGGATGACGTCCTGCACGCGCGCGGTGGTCTCGGGTTCGACGTAGCGTGTCTTGTTGAGGACATGCGACACCGTGGAGGTCGACACCCCTGCCAGGCTAGCGACATCGCGCATTGTGGTCATCAATCCTCCAATCGATTGCGCAATCGATTTGCTACAGTACCGCTATGGTAGCAGATGTGTTCGTAGGTTGTCAATACCTGCCGCTGCCGGGGCCGCGTTCACCTGTTGCCCACCAGAGCGCCGGGCGCTATGATGAGGGGGCCGTGCTCGCACCCAGCCTGGAGCGGGTGGCGCGCTGCTCTGCTCTGGGGTCCTGGAGGTCGTCACCGATGGTTGTGCGCTCGTCCGCTCCTCCCGCGTTGGAGAGCCACCCCCCACGCCAGCATAAGTATCTGCTCCGGGAGGATGAGATGGGGGACAGCGTCGCCCAAACGGTCCTGCTGACCTGCCTTGGCGCGGTGCTGGCCCACCTCTACCGAGAGACCGGCTGGTTCGTGGCGCGCAACCTGAGCTTCTACCACCCAGCGGTGCGCAACAGCCAGCACCTGATCTCCCCCGACATTGCCGTGTTCGTGGGGCTGGCGCTGCCGCCCCAGGAGCAACGGCGGGTGACCAGTTGGGAGATGCGGCCTACCCGGGCGCGCGCTCAGGGTCACCCAGGCACACGCCCAGCGCCCACGGTGGTCTTTGAGGTGAGCAGCGGGAGCACCTGGAAGACGGACATGGCCCCCGGGGGAGGCGTCCAAGCCGTGGCTGTACGGCCAGATGGGCGCGCGGGAGTACGTTGCCTACGACCCCAACGATCCACCGGTGTGGCGAGGGAGCCAGCGCCAGCGGCTAGGCCGCCGGCTGCTGGGCTGGCGCTACGACGCGGCGGGGCTGCCCGTGGCGCTGGAGCCCGACGAAGAGGGGCGGCTGTGGAGCGCGGCCCTGGAGAGCTGGTTGGCTCCCGACGAGGACCTGCTGCGCCTCTATGATGCCACGGGCGCGCTCCGCCTGACGCCCGACGAGGCTGCCGCCGCACAGGCCCAGAGCGAACGGCGGGCGCGTCTGCAGGCTGAACAGCGCGTCACCGCCCTGGAGGCTGAGCTGCGCCGGCTACGTGGCGCGTCTGACTAGCCAGACTGTTCCCCGCAAGCCGGGTAGGAATCAGCCTTGTGGGTGGGGTTGTTCCTGCTAGACGTGACACGCCTAGGTAGGCACAGCACTCAGGGTTCACCAAACAAGACGCTCGTCCAGGATGAGTAGAGCCGCTAGTCGACAGGCATGAAGAAGCATGAGGAACTCATCAGAAGGCGGTGTTGCTGTGTGGGTACCGTCGGAAGCGCGACCATCCATGCGCTGTCTGTAACTACCCAGCGTATGCTTTGGCATAGACTCGTGGTGTGGTCAGAGGCCGGTCGTCAGGACTGGGCTCTAAGCACTGGACCGCGTACATGTTGTAGCAGTGGCCCGCGAGGTGTATGATGCGCGAAGAGGTGGTATGCTGGGGCGGCTCCTGGTCAGGGGCAATGGCCCAGCGCCGCCAGAATACTGACCAACCGGCCAGCGGGGCGAGGTGGGAGATGACCGACGAGCACATCAGCGCTCAAAGTGGGGAGGGGGCCGCGATCCGGGCCAGCGTCACCATAGCCTTCCCCACCGATGAGGCTATCTATGCGGAGAACATCTCGCCGGTCTATGCTTTTATCTACAGCAAGATCGGGCACAAGGAGACGGCCCAGGATCTGACCGCCGATGTATTCGTCAAAGCTCTGGCGCTGGTGGACCACACCCAAAGCCGCGCCAGCATCCGTAGTTGGTTGTTTCACATTGCCCGCACGACCATAGCCGACTACTGGCGGGCCACGCTGCGCACGCGGGTGATCCCACTGGATGAGATGCGCGAACGCCTGCGCGCCCCCGATGAGACTGAGGCCGAGGAGGAGATACCAGAGCCGGAAACGTTGGTCACCCGCGCTATGGCGGTGCTGGACAGGCTGCCAGCCAACTACCGCGCCGTGCTCAACCTGCGTTTCCTGCGCGGCTACTCGCTGCGTGAAACAGCCACGGCCCTGGGCATCAGCGAAGGCAACGTTAAAGTAGTACAGCATCGAGCCATTCGCAAGGCGCGCGATCTGGCTGGAGAGGAGGTGGGCTATGGCAGACGATGAGGCCCGCCAGCACGAGCTTATTGACGTAATCCTATCGGAGCAGGGAGGCAGCTTGCCTGGTGGTCTGACTGAGGACGAGGTGAGCCTGGCCCAGACTATGGCCCTGCTCAAGGCGGCCAACGCGGAGGCTTTGCGCCCGGACCCTGCCTTTGTAGCGGACCTGCATCGCCGGCTGTTTGGGTCGGCGGGAGGTGGGACAGCGGACAGCCAGGGTGGCGCCGTCGCGCCTGCTGCCCCGCGGTTGACGGTCCCCCCCGTGCAAGATGATCAGCCCCGGCACACCAATCCGCTCTCTCGGCGGCGCCTGTTAGGCGCGCTGGCCGGCGGCGCGGCGGCGGGGTTGGCCCTCGGCGCGGCGGCGGGCCACGCCGCGGCAGACACCGAGGCCGCGGCGCGGGTGCGCCGCGCCGAGCAGCAAGCCGAGCAGCGGGTAGCCAATGTCCTCAGCGGTGAGGCGCGGCCCTATCATACCCCACTGATCGGCACCCACGGCGAGTGGGTGACCGTGGCCGTTGCCGACGCCGTGCCACTCGGTGGCGCGCAGCGCTTCGAGGCCGGAGCGCTGGTCGGTTATCTTCTACGGGATAGCGCGGGCCGCTTCAGCGCGGTCTCAGCCACCTGCACGCATATGGGTTGCCTGCTGACCTGGCAGGACAGTGGGCGGCGGCTGCTCTGCCCCTGCCATGGGGCCGCCTACGACGCGGAGGGCACGGTCGTCTCTGGTGTCGCTCGCCATCCTCTGCCCCACATTATAGTGCGTGTGGTCGGCGGTGAGGCGCAGGTCTGGACAGTCACCTCGGCTGCTCATGGCAGTGGTGTGAGCCCCTATACCATACCCTAGCGGCGACCCCCTGCCATGCCGTGTCCACCAACACAAGACGCGGCAACCTCAAGCACGGCGCGGCTGACCACACTCAGCGGTGTGCCGGCCTCTATCGGTGGCCCCGGACGCCGGGTCTGACATAACCATGCGGACTGGATAGGGGCTCCGGGAACGGATTCGGCGTAGTGGAGTCTGACACTTTGACCCCATTGCCGTATGCTAAAAGGGGCAAGCGGGCAGGGCAGTTGGTCCCTGGCTGGCCGAGAGTAGCTGGCAAGCAATGGGTTAGGGCGCGTGACGGGGGTGTGGACGATGATACGCAGGATCGTGGCAGGTGTGCTGATGGTGACCCTACTGGCTGGTGGAGGTGTGCCCCAAGCCCAGGCGCGGGGGACGGGGGCCAGGACAGCCGTGGCGATGACCCGCCCGCTGGGCCGCCTGGGTCCGCTAATCAACATCCGGCAGTCCTGGAACAACTGTGGTCCGGCCAGCGTGGCCGAGGTGCTGGATTACTGGGGTATCCCACGCACGCAGGGCGCGGTGGCGGCGGTGCTACGCGCCGACGGCGACCCACGGGGGATGGCCCCTTTCGGCATCCCGGCCTACGCGCGCGCCGTGGGGCTGCGCTCCCTGCTGGGTGTCTACGGCACCCCCCGGCTGCTCAAGGCGCTGGTGAGCAATGGCTTCCCGGTGATCGTCAACCAGTGGATCAGCATGTATGATCACTATCGCCACTACCGGCCTATTGAGGCCTACGACGACCACCAGGGCGTCTTTGTCTCCAGCGACCCGTATCTGGGGCCGAACCACCGCTTGACCTATGCCGATTTCGCGGCGATGTGGAAGGTCAGCAACCAGCGGTTTACTGTGCTGTATCCCCCGGCCAAGGAGGGGATGCTGCAGGCGGTGCTGGACGCGGCGGGGTGGGACCGCACCCAAGCCCTGCAACGTGACCTGGCCAACATGGAGGCCCGGCTGCGTGGAGAGGGACCCTCTGAGCCGTCGTGGGGCCTCAACCCTCACATGTACCCCTACCTGAACCTGGCCTGGGATGATCTGCAGCTTGGTCACTATGCTGCTGCCCGCGCCGCCCTGCGCGCCGCCGCCGCCGCTGGGGCCCACCCTCTGGTTGTGCAGTGGGTTACTAACGAGATGCCCAGCGCTCCAGAGAGCTGAGATCACCACTCCCAGAGGTCAGGAAGGACGGAGGCGCCGATGGACACCCCGGTAGGTCAGGGAGAGCTCACCCACCACGAGGCTATCGTCAACGGAGTGCGCCTGCACTACGTGCAGACGGGCCAGGGGCCGCTGGTCGTGCTGCTGCACGGGTTCCCTGAGTTCTGGTACAGCTGGCGGTTGCAGATCCCAGCCCTGGCCGCCGCCGGCTACCGGGTGATCGCGCCGGACATGCGCGGCTATAACCTGTCCGAGAAGCCGCCCACCGTGGCCGACTACCGGATGGAGGCGCTTACATCGGATGTGGCCGCGCTGATCCGGCATGCAGGGGAGGAGAACGCCGTCGTGGTGGGTCACGATTGGGGTGGCGCCGTGGCCTGGGAGACGGCCATTCGTCTGCCCCAGGTGGTGCGCCGGTTGGTTGTGCTGAACGCGCCGCACCCGGCGGCGATGCTACGGGAGTTACGCACCGTGGAGCAGCTGAGGCGCTCCTGGTGTATGTTCTTCTTTCAGTTGCCCTGGCTGCCCGAGGCGCTGGCCCGCCTGAGTGGCTACAGCGCTCTGGAGGCGGTGTTCCGGCGGGACCCCACGCGGGCCGGGGCCTACTCCGATGAGGACATCCGGCTGTACAGGCAGGCCGTAGCGCGGCCCGGCGCGCTGACCGGCGCCATCAACTACTACCGCGCGCTGTTCCGCCAGGCCCCGGCGGAGGCGCTGCGCGGGATGCGGGCGCTGCCCACGATCACCGTGCCTACCTTGCTGATCTGGGGCATGCGCGATCGCTACCTGGGGCCGCGCCTGTTGAATGGCCTCGACCAGTGGGTAGCTAACCTGCGCGTGGAGCGCCTGCCCGATGCCAGCCACTGGGTGATGGCCGACGAACCGCGGCGGGTTAACGACCTGCTGCTGGGGTTTCTGCGCGACGACGGGTAGAGCAGGCGTCTCACATGCCGGGCCAGTCAGTCTGGTGGGAGGGGCAGGCAGAGGTCGCCGGCCTCGTCGCGGATGACCCGCACAAAGTGGGCGGCGGCGGGCGGCAGGACCGCCGACGTGGCACGGCAGATCAGCAGGCTCTCGCTATGCGGTTGGGGCAGGTCGGTCAGGGGCACCACGGCTACCCGGCCCAGGGCCACCTCCTCGGCGGCCAGCGTGGCAGTCAGGAACGCCGCGCCAGTGCCCCGCGCCAGCAGGCGGCGCACCGTGTCTATTGGTAGCTCAAGCACGTTGGCCGCCTCCGGCTGTAGGCGCGCCAGCACCGGGCGCATGGCCTGTCCCCAACGCACCAGCAGTAGAGGCTCGGCCAGGCGGCGTACGTCTTCCAGGGTTGCGCTGGCTCGGTGGGTCAGCGGGTGCCCCACGGGCGCCACCAGGACGAGCGGCTCGCGGAAGCGCAGCAACGTGGTGATGTTGGCAGCCACGGTGGGCCAGCGCAGCAGGCCAAGCTGCACCACCCCGTCCTCGACCATGCGTACGATCTGATCACTGTGGGCGCTACGCACGAATAGCTCCACCCGCGGATGGCTGGCGTGATAGCGGGCCACCGCCGCGGCCAGGAAGCCGCCGGCCAGCGATTCGATCGCTCCCACGGTGACCCGCCCGCCCTGGCCCGACTCGATCAGCCGGGCCGCCTCCACCCCTTCAGCTAGCACGGCCAGCGCCCGCTGGGCATAGGGCAGGAAGCTCTCGCCACGAGGGGTGAGGGCCACGTGACGCCCGCCGCGGACCAGCAGCGGGCCACCCACCTCGGCCTCCAGGGCCTGTATGCGCGCGCTGACCGTGGGCTGCGCCACATCAAGCGTGCGGGCCGCTCGGCTGAAGCTACCCTCCCGCACCACACGCCAGAATGTAGCGAGCTGCTCGGTGTCCATCCTGTCTCCACCCATAACAAAACCTGATTACAAGTATAGCTGATATAGGATTGACCCGTTGTGATCCAGGCGCTACGCTGGTAGAGATGGAGCATCAAGGCCTGCTACCAGGCGATCAAAGGGCTATCATAGAGGCATAAAGAGGCGTACAGGGGAGGATGAAAGCAGTGACTACACAGACAGACACATTTGGGGCGCGCGCCACGCTAGCGGGCGACAACTGGAGCGTCGCCTATTATCGGCTTGACGCGCTGGCCAGAGCAGGCCTGACCGACCTAGATCACCTGCCGATCACGGTCAAGATCCTGCTGGAGAACGTGCTGCGCAACCACGATGGCCGCGTGGTCAGCGACGCGCATGTGACCAATCTGGCCGCGTGGGACGCGGCCCGGCCGGCGGGTGGCGAAGTCCCCTTCCTGCCGGGTCGGGTCGTGTTGCAGGATTTTACCGGCGTGCCGGCGGTTGTGGATCTGGCGGCGATGCGCTCGGCGGTGGCCCGCATGGGCGGCGACCCCCAGCGGATCAACCCGCTGGTACCCGCCGACCTGGTGATTGACCACTCGGTGCAGGTAGACCTGTTCGGCTCCAACTACGCGTTTGCGGGCAACGTGGAGCGCGAGTACGAGCGCAACCGCGAACGCTACACCCTGCTGCGCTGGGGCCAGACCGCTTTCGACAACTTCCGCGTTGTGCCCCCCGGCACGGGCATCGTGCATCAGGTCAACCTGGAGCGCCTGGCCACGGTGGTAGCCCGCCGCGGGGTGGGCGCACAGGAGGTGGCCTTCCCCGATACCCTGGTTGGCACCGACTCACATACCACGATGATTAACGGCCTGGGCGTGCTGGGCTGGGGAGTGGGTGGCATTGAGGCCGAGGCGGTGCTGCTAGGCCAGCCGCTCTACCTGCTGACGCCCCAGGTGGTTGGTTTCAGGATGCACGGCGCCCTGCCCGAGGGGGCCACGGGCACCGACCTGGTGCTGACGGTCACCCAGATGCTGCGCAAGCACGGTGTGGTGGGCAAGTTCGTGGAGTACTACGGGGCTGGCCTCAGCTCACTGACCCTGGCCGACCGGGCTACCCTGGCCAATATGGCCCCCGAATATGGGGCTACCGCCGGCCTGTTCCCCGTGGACGACGAGACGTTGCGCTACCTGCGCGTGACCGGCCGCGACGATGCGCTAGTGCAGTTAGTGGAGCGCTACACCAAGGAGCAAGGGCTGTTCCGCACCGACGAGACGCCCGAACCGCGGTTCACCGAGACGCTGGAGCTGAACCTGGCCCAGGTCGAGCCCAGCCTGGCCGGTCCCCGTCGGCCCCAGGACCGCGTGGCCCTGAGTGGGGTCAAGAGCGGCTTCCGCCAGGCGTACGCGCAGCGCTACAGCGCCGGCGCGCCGGCAGCGGGTGGCCACGCGGCGGTCGCCGTGGCCGAGCGCGAGGCCCCGCGCGACCCTGAGCCCCGGGGCACGACCGTAGACGTGGAGCTCAATGGGTCGCGGGCTCAGATCTCAGATGGCTCGGTGGTCATCGCGGCCATCACAAGCTGCACCAACACCTCCAACCCGGCGGTGATGATCGCCGCTGGCTTGCTGGCCAAGAAAGCCGTGGAGCGGGGCATGACCAGTCGCGCCCACGTCAAGACAAGCCTGGCCCCCGGCTCACGGGTGGTCACCGATTACCTGACCAACGCCGGTCTGCTGCCCTACCTGGAGGCCCTGCGCTTCCACGTGGTGGGCTATGGCTGTACCACCTGTATCGGCAACAGCGGCCCGCTGGCCGTGCCGCTGTCCGACGCCATTCGGGACAACGACCTGGTGGTGGCGGCGGTGCTCAGCGGCAACCGCAACTTCGAGGGCCGTATCCACGCCCAGGTGCGCGCCGCCTACCTGGCCTCGCCGCCCCTGGTGGTGGCCTACGCGCTGGCCGGCACTGTTGATCTTGACCTGACCAGCGATCCCCTGGGCTACGACGCCAACAACGAGCCGGTCTACCTGCGCGACCTGTGGCCGACCAGCGCGGAGGTGCGCGAGGTGATGGGCAGCGCGCTCTCACCTGAGTTGTTCCGCCAGGCCTATAGCAGGGTCTTCTCCGGCGACGAGATGTGGCAGGCGCTGCCCGTGCCCCAGGGCGCCCAGTATCAGTGGGAGGCCGACTCAACCTATATCCAGGAGCCGCCCTTCTTTCAGGACCTCACGCCCCAGCCGGCCGGTGTGGCCGACATCAGTGGGGCGCGGGTGTTGGTCATGCTGGGCGATTCGGTGACCACCGACCATATCTCACCCGCTGGCTCGATCCCGCCGGCCAGCCCGGCGGGCACGTTCCTGATCGAGCACGGCGTCGGGCAGCGTGATTTCAACAGCTATGGGGCGAGGCGCGGCAACCATGAGGTGATGATGCGTGGCACCTTTGGCAACGTGCGCCTGCGCAACGAGTTGACGCCGGGCAAGGAGGGTGACTGGACAGAGCACCTGCCCACCGGCGAGACGCTGCGTATCTACGACGCCTCCCAACGCTACATCACCGCCGGCACCCCGCTGATTGTGCTGGCTGGCAAGGAGTATGGCTCGGGCAGCTCGCGCGATTGGGCGGCCAAGGGCACCCTCCTGCTGGGTGTGAAAGCGGTTATCGCGGAGAGCTACGAGCGGATCCATCGCAGCAACCTGGTGGGCATGGGCGTGCTGCCCCTGCAGTTCAAGCCCGGTGAGGGCCGCGCCGCGCTGGGCCTGACTGGCCGGGGGACCTATACGATCAACGGCCTGTCGGCGGGCCTGACGCCAGGTCAGGAACTGACCGTGGTGGCCACCCGCGACGATGGAACCGCCGTTGAGTTCCAGGCTATCGCCCGCGTGGATAGCCTGATTGATGTGGAATACCTCAACCACGGCGGCATTCTGCCGATGGTGCTGCGTCAGTTGATCGCCAATCCGGCCGCCCAGTGACGCTGGCGTCGGGCCTGGGTGACGGCGCGGCGCGGCCCCCGCTGCCCATCTTTGATGGTCACAACGATGTGCTGCTCAGGCTGGCCCTTGGCCTGGGCGGTGAGGTGGATAGCTTCTTCCAGTGGGGCAACGAGGGCCACCTGGATCTGCCGCGGGCCGAGGCGGGCGGCCTGCGCGGCGGCCTCTTCGCCCACTGGGCGCCGCCGGACAGGAGCGCGACCCAAGGCGATGGTCCGCCGCTGGGGGCGCTGACCGGCCATGGGGCCCCGCTACCGGAGGCCCTGGAGCACGGCTATGCTCTACGCACCACAATGACCATGATGGCCTGCCTGTTTCGCCTTGAGCAACGCTCCGGCGGGCGGCTCAAGGTGGTGCGCTCGGCGGCCGAGCTGGACGAGTGCCTGGCCAGCGGCGTGTTCGCCGCCGTGGCCCACTTTGAGGGCGCTGAGGCTATTGACCCCCAGCTGAACGCCCTTGAGGTGTTTTACCGCGCCGGTCTGCGTTCGCTGGGCCTGGTGTGGAGCCGCCCCACCGCCTTCGCGCACGGCGTGCCCTTCGCCTTCCCGCATTCCCCGGATACCGGGCCCGGCCTGACCGATGCGGGCCGCGCGCTGGTGCGCGCCTGCAACCGCCTGCGCATCATGATTGACCTCTCGCACCTCAACGAGCAAGGTTTTTGGGACGTGGCCGCGTTGACCGACGCGCCCCTGGTAGCCAGCCACTCCAATGCCCACGCGCTGACCCCCACCACGCGCAACCTGACCGATCGGCAACTGGGGGCCATCCGCGAGTCGGGTGGCCTGGTGGGGGTCAACTTCGCCACGGCGTTCCTGCGTGAGGATGGCCGGGACAACCCGGATACGCCGCTGGAGACGGTGGTGCGCCATGTGGATTACCTGGTGGGTCGCCTGGGCCTTGACGGTGTCGCCCTCGGTAGCGACTTCAACGGGGCCACTATCCCGCGTGAGTTGGGTGACGCGGCGGGGTTGCCCCGGCTGCTAGAGGCGCTGCGTGGGGTCGGCTACGACGATGACGCCCTACGCCGTATCGGCTATGCCAACTGGGTGCGTGTGCTGCGCCAGACGTGGGGCGCCTGATCGGGCTGATTGAGGGTATACCTGCCGCTATCTGGGGGAGGAGAAACCATGAAGGCAATCGTGTTGCATGGGGTGGGCCAGCCAGAGGATGTGCGCCTGGAGGAGGCTGATGACCCACAAGCAGGGCCAGGAGAGGTGCTGGTGCGGCTGAGCGCCGCCGCGCTGAATCACCGTGACCTGTATATCGTGCGCGGCCAGTACGCCGGACTGCGCTACCCGATCATCCCCGGCTCGGACGGCGTGGGCGAGGTCGCCGCCGTGGGCACCGGCGTGAGCGGCGTTGCCTCAGGCGACGCCGTGATCATCAACCCCAGCCTGGAGTGGGGCGACGACCCGCGGGCGCAGGGCGCCCACTGGCGCATCCTGGGCCTGCCCGATAACGGCACGTTCGCCGAGTTCGTCACGGTCCCCGCGTCGAGCGTGCTGCCGCGCCCCAGCGGTGTCAGCGATGAAGAAGCGGCGGCCCTGCCTCTGGCTGGTCTGACCGCCTATCGGGCCGTGGTCACGCGGGGGCGGCTACAGACGGGCGAGACGGTGTTGGTGACCGGCATCGGCGGTGGGGTGGCCACCTTCGCCGTGCTGATTGCCCGCGCCCTCGGCGCGCGGGTACTGGTCACCTCAGGCAGCGACGCCAAAATCGAGCGCGCCCGCGCCCTCGGCGCCGAGGGCGGCTTCAACTACCGGACGGCCGACTGGGTGGAGGAGGCGCGGGCGGCGACGGAGGGTCATGGTCCCCATCTGGTCATAGATGGCACGGGTGGGGCGACGTTTGGCCAGGTTCTGGATGTGGCCCGGCCAGGTGGCCGGGTGGTCACCTACGGGGCCACCACCGGACCCACCCCGGAACTGCTGGCCCGGCGCATCTTCTGGAAAGGACTCGACGTGCTTGGTTCCACGATGGGCACGCCCGCCGATTTCGCGGCCCTGCTGAGCCTGGTGGGCGGCCCGGGCGGGCTGCGCCCGGTGGTAGATCGCGTCTACCCGCTAGCCGAGGCCGGCGCGGCCCTGCGCCACATGCAGGAGGGCGCCCAGTTCGGCAAAATCGTCCTGCGCAACTCCTGAAACCGATCGCCCCAGTCACCTGAAGCGGGTAGGCAAGCCTCAGGTGACTGGGGCCGTTTCCGCACGGATTGCGTTGCTCTGGGCGGGGCGATTGAGGGCGCACCCCCCCCACTCCCCGTCTTGATTCGCGGTAAGCCCGGCGCTCACTTGCTATTAATACTTAGTTTAAGTATAATAGTTTTGTGAGTTGGTCATGAGTGAGGCGACGCGAAAAGGGGCGATCTTGATGAAGAGACTGGCGTACGGTGTCGGTGTTCTGACCTCGCTGGGCCTGATGGGTGGGGCCTTGCTGGGCCGTCTGCCGCTGAACCCTATGGAGGTGTTTGGCTTTATCACGGGTGGGTGGTGTGTGTGGCTGACCGTGGAGCAGAACGTGTGGACCTGGCCAATCGGTATCGTCAACAGCGCGGCTTTCTTGATCCTGTTTGTGCAGGCGCGCCTCTTTGCCGATGGCAGTTTGCAGGCCGTCTATATCGTGCTGGGCGCGCTGGGCTGGTACTGGTGGTTGCGCGGTGGGGCGCGCAACACGACGCTGGCGGTCAGCCGCACGAGCGGCGGCACGGCCCTGATCCTGGCTGGCCTGCTGATCGGTTGCACCGCCGCGCTAACCGTGGCGCTGGTGTGGGTCCGCGACGCGGCCCCCTTCTGGGACGCCCTGACGACGGTGCTCAGCCTGATCGCCCAGTATATGCTCACCCGCAAGATGTACGAAAACTGGTGGCTCTGGATCAGCGCCGATATGATCTACGTCGTCCTGTACGCGTCGAAGGGGCTGCCCCTCACCGCCGTGCTCTACGCCGTGTTCCTGCTCATGTGCGTCGCTGGCCTGCGCCAGTGGCGGGTGGCCCTGGGTGCGCCTGCCCCGCGGTTCGCCGTTGTGGCGGTGGCCCGGTGGGCCGTCACTGAGGAAAGCGAGGCGCCCCGTGTCGCCGTCTAGCCCGCGCTACCGCACGGGGGTGGTCATCGGCAAGTTCTATCCGCCGCACCGGGGGCACTCCTACTTGATTGATGTGGCCAGCGCTGGCGTCGAGCAGCTGACCGTGATCGTCTGCGCCGCTGCCGACCAGAGCATTCCCGGCGCCCGGCGCGCGGCGTGGCTCCAGGAATTGCACCCAGACGCGCGGATCATGCTCGTTGAGGATGTCTACCCACCCGACGATTCGGCCCTGTGGGCCCGGCTGACCGTCGGCTGGCTGGGTGGGGCGCCGGACGTCGTGTTTACCTCGGAGGACTACGGGGAGCGCTATGCGCGCCTGATGGGCGCTGACCATGTGCTGGTGGACCGCGCTCGCGTTCACGTGCCTTGCTCGGGTACGCAGGTGCGCGCGGACCCGCTGCTGTGGTGGGAGTACCTGGCCCCCCGAGTGCGCGCCGACTACTGCAAGCGGGTCTGCGTCCTGGGCGCCGAGTCGAGCGGCACGACAACGCTGGCGCGCGCCCTGGCCGAGCACTATCAGACCACGTGGGCGCCTGAGTATGGCCGTGAGTACAGCGTAGCCAGGTCCCATCATCTGGGCGCAGCCGACTGGGACACCGCTGAGTTTGTGCATATTGCCCGTGAGCAACAGCGCCGCGAGGACGCCCTGGCCGGCCAGGCTAACCGCTTGCTGATCATGGATACCGACGCCTTCGCCACGGCGATCTGGCATGAGCGCTATACGGGCAGGCGTTCGTCAGCCGTGCAGGCTATTGGCCAGGCTCACCCACCACATCTGACCATCGTCACCGATTGGACGATCCCCTTTGTGCAGGATGGCACACGGGATGGTGAACACTTGCGCGGCTGGATGCACCGGCGCTTCATCAGCGCGCTGGGCGAGGCTGGCCGCCCCTACATAGTTGTGGCAGGCTCACACGATGCCAGAATGGCCGCCGCGATCAAGGCAATCGACCGCCTGGTCCTGGCTGGTGACGGCACGCGGAGGCGAGCCGCCGGCTAGCCCGCCGAGTCGGGGTAGCGTTCCTGGTAGAGCCGCACCAACTCGTAGCGGTGGCAGGGATCGGGCTGTTGCTCACGGCACAGGATGGTGACCGTGCCGTGCTTCCGCTCCAGCGCGCGTAGCCGCCGAATGGCCCGCTCCGGCACATCCCGGCGGAACTCGGCGTAAAACTGGGGCGTGTCTATGGCCCCGTCCCACCAGCGTTGCAGCGAATCCAGGGTGGGGCCGAGTGAGCGCATCCACAGATCGTAGGCATGAGCGGCGAAGATGCTCTTGTCGCGCACCACGCGCATGACCAGCACGCGGTAGCCATCCCCTGGATCCGGCGCGTCATAGATGCTTTTGTCCTTAATCATTGCTACCCCTCTCGTCGTAGTGTTTAGAAGGCCAGCGACCCCTCGGCACGGCTACGGGCAACGATGTAGCCGCGGCGCAGCACCAGCGTGCGGGCTGGCGCGGCGGCGATCAGGTCGCTGACGGAGCGTGTGGCGCACACGACCAGATCGGCGGGGTCGCCCTCGCGGAGCGCGCCGCCGCGCAGCAGGCTGGGGTCCTGACCGGTGAAGCAAGCGCGTGGGTTAGCCGTAATGGCGTCGCGGACCTGGACCTGCTCGGCAGGCGATCCCAGGTGCGCGGCGTGGGCCAGCAGGTCGGCGATGTGCAGCAGGTCGCCGCGGCCAAAAGGGTTGAACGGGTCGCGGATGTTGTCCGACGCGGCGGCCACATTGACTCCCGCGGCGATCAGCTCCTTGACGCGGGTCAGGCCGCGGCGGATCGGTTGTTGGTCATGCCGCCCCTGCAGGTAGAGGTTGCACGAGGGCAGGGTCACCACGGTGATCCGCGCGGCGGCCACCCGCGCGATGATTTCGGCGGCCGCCGCGTCGTCCATGGCGGCCAGCGAGCAGCAGTGGCCGGCGGTCACCCGGCCCACGTAGCCCTCCCGCAGGGCCAGATCGGCGATATGAGAGAGGGTGCGCACGGTGGGGTCGTCGGACTCATCAACGTGCAGGTCCAGGTCGCGGTCGAAGCGCATGGCCAAGTCAAAGGCGGCGCGCACCGCCGCCTGGGGATCGAGGTCCAGCGCCGGCGCCCCGCCCACGAAGTCCGCGCCCAGGCGCAGCGCCTCCTCACAGGCCCAGCGGGTGCGCTCGTCCCAGGCCAGACCACCCGCCAGCACGACCACCTGTACGTCCAGCCACTCGCGCACCCGCTCGCGCACCTCCAGCAGCGCCTCCATAGTTAGCAGCCCACCTGGTTCGCCGCTCACATTGACGTGGGTGCGCAGCGCGGTCGTGCCGGCGGCGGCGCACAGGCGCAGGGTGCGTAGAGCGCGCTCGACAAAGCTCTGGCGGGTCAGCCGCGGCCCCAGCTCACCGTAGCGCACGATGGCCTCCTGCAGCGTGCCCGACGCGTTGTCAGTCAGCTCAAGGGTGAACGCCTTGTCCAGGTGCATGTGCAGGTCCACAAAAGAGGGCAGCGCCAACTGACCGTCCAGTTCCTCGATAGCGACGCTGGGGCCGCTGAGGGCGGGGGCGACGCGGGCGATCAGGCCATCGCGTAGCCCTATATCCGCGCGTGATCCATCGGCCAGGGTGGCCCCGCGCAGCAGCAGGTTGTAGGGCCGCTCCACACTATTGTCAACGGAGTTGATGGCACTCACGGGTTCCTCCTACAGTGATACCAAGCTGAGATCCGCGGGTCATCCACAGCGGCCCTGTAGATTGCACCGTGGCCTGAGTTTAGGGAGCTAGTGGTTTGTCAAGAGAATGTTGCGAAGTCGTACGGCAGCCTGTATCCTCTCAACAACCGCTGCACATGCGGGGCTGCGCGAGGAGGGGCTATGAACAAGAAGTACATTGTGACGTTGACGG
>JAABUM010000919.1_pt1 | contig 47345 bp, 42 predicted proteins | sample 5559161 | NCBI WGS metagenome assembly JAABUM01 (sample SAMN10711868, study PRJNA513369) | rock metagenome | isolation source: Antarctica rocks | place: Antarctica: Victoria Land, Siegfried Peak nord
GTCTTGGCGCGATCGGTCAGGTAATCCGCGAGCGGCGTGTAGTGCTTCGGACGCCGCCAGCTCGGGTCGTGCCGCACCGGCTTGCCCGCCGGGGGCGGGGCCAGCAGGGCACCGAAATCGAGGGTCGAGAGTCGCCCGCGCAACTGCTGCGTGGTCAGCAGGTTAACGCGCCCGACCGCCTCATCGAGCGAGCCGAGGCCCAGTTCGGCCAGGAGCGCCTGCACCCCCTCCGCCAGCCAGGTGAAGTAGCGCACCACCCCCTGCGGCGTGCCGGTGAACTTCGCGCGCAGATCCTCGCGCTGGGTCGCGATCCCGGCGGGGCAGGTATTCAGGTGGCACTGCCGCGCCATGTCGCAGCCGATCGCCACCAGCGCCGCCGTGCCGAAGCCGTAGTCTTCCGCGCCGAGCGCCGCCGCGATGATCACGTCGCGCGCCGTCCGCAGGCCCCCGTCGGTCCGCAGGCGCACGCGGCTCCGCAGGCCGTTCCGCAGCAGGGTCTGCTGCGCCTCGGCGAGGCCCAGTTCCCACGGTAGGCCCGCGCCCTTGATCGAGGAGAGGGGCGACGCGCCGGTGCCGCCGCTGTGGCCGCTGATGAGGACGTAGTCGGCCCCCGCCTTCGCCACGCCCGCCGCGATCGTGCCGACGCCGCCGGTGGCGACGAGCTTCACGCCGATCTGCGCGTGCGGGTTGACCGAGCGAAGATCGTAGATCAACTGCGCCAGGTCCTCGATGCTGTAGATATCGTGATGCGGCGGCGGCGAGATCAGCTGCGTGCCGGGGACGGCGTGGCGCAGCCGGGCGATCAGCGCCGTCACCTTGTGCGCGGGGAGTTGCCCACCCTCGCCCGGCTTCGAGCCCTGCGCCATCTTGATCTCGATCTCGTCCGCGTGGACCAGGTATTCCGCCGTCACGCCGAAGCGCGCCGAGGCGATCTGCTTGATCCGGCTGTGCCGCCGCAGGCCGTCCGGCTGGGGGCGATACCACTCGGGGTCTTCGCCGCCCTCGCCGCTGTTGGAGCGCCCGCCCATCAGGTCGGCCCCCGCCGCCAGTGTGGTGAACGCCTCCGGGCTGAGCGCGCCGAGCGACATCGCCGTGACGATGAAGCGCTGCCGGAGCGATTCGACCGACTCGACCTCCTCGAGCGGCAGCGGCGCGTAGGCCGGGGCGAGGCGCAGCAGATCGCGCAGGGCGAGCGGCGCGTCCGCATCGCTGGTGGTCAGCTCCGCGAAGCGGGCCGCGAGGGGTGGCCGCGCCTCGTCCTCCGCCTCGGCCATCTTCTGCAACGACTTGACGAGGATCGGCGTGTAGGCGTGGCGCTCGCCATCGCGGCGGTAGCGCACGAAGCCGTAGTCCGGCAGCGGTGCCTTGCCGCCGCTCGCCGCGACCGCCTCGGCGACGCGGGCCGTCTCATAGCGCGCCGCCACGTCCGCCGCGATCTCGTCCAGCCCGATCCCGCCGATCGGCGAGGGGGTGTTCGGGAAGTAGGTATCGATCAACGCCCGCCCGAGGCCCAGCGCCTCGAAGAGGCCGGAGCCCTGATAGCTGCGGACCGTCGAGATCCCCATCTTGCTCAAGAGCTTCAGCAACCCCTCCTCGGTGCCGCCGATGAAGCGCGCCGCCGCCTCGGCGGGGGTGCCAAGATTGCCCTCCGCCACGATCGCCCCCACGCTGGCGAAGGCCAGCCACGGGCAGACCGCCGCCGCGCCGTAGGCGAGGAGGAGGGCGACGTGTTGCGTCGTCCAGGCGTCGCCCGCCTCGGAGACGATCTCCGCCGCCATACGCCGCCCCGCGCGGATCAGCCCCTGATGGACCGCGCCGACCGCGAGCAGCGAGGGGATCGCCGTCAGATCGTCGTCACCGGCGTAGCGGTCGCTGATCACCACGACCGTCGCGCCGCGATCGATCGCCGCCAGCGCCGCCTCTTGCAGGGCGTCCAGCGCGCCGCGCAACGCCGTGCCGCCGCCGCTGGCATCGAAGAAGGCTGGGAGGGTCACGGTCGCCTCGCCACTGTCGCGCAGCCCCCACTCCGTGAGACCGAGGAGATGGGCGGGCGACAGGAGCGGGCTCTTCAGGTGGACAAGCGTGCCGACGGCGGGACCGGCCACCAGCAGCCCGTCGCGCGGGCCGAGGTAGGTATCCAGCGCCATCACCGCGCGCTCGCGGATCGGGTCGATCGGCGGATTGGTCACCTGGGCGAAGCGCTGGCGGAAGTAGTCGCCGAGGTTGCGCGGCTTGTTGGAGAGGATCGCCAACGGGGCGTCATCGCCCATCGACCAGAGCGCCTCGTGCCCCCCCTCGCCCACCGCCGTGAGCGCCAGGCGCAGATCCTCGGCGTTGTAACCGTAGCGCCGCTGGAGGCGCAGCAATTCGTCCGGCGCGATCGACCCCGCCTCGTCGGCGTGCGCGGCGGGGGGATCGAGGGTGATGTGCCGCCCGGCGACCCATTGATCGTAGGGATGGCGTGCGGTGAGGACATCGAGGATCTCATCATGGTGGTAGAGTTGCGCCCGTTCGAGATCGACCGCGATCATCTGGCCGGGGCCGAGGCGTCCCGATTCGAGGACGGCGGAGACTTCGTCGCCCGCCGTCTCCAACACGCCGACCTCGGAGGCGACGACCAGCAGGCCATCGGCGGTGAGGCGGTAGCGCGCCGGGCGGAGGCCGTTGCGGTCGAGCGCCGCGCCGATCGCCACGCCGTTCGACACCACCAGCGCGGCGGGGCCATCCCACGGCTCGATGAGCGGGGCGTAGTATTCGTAGAAAGCGCGACGCGACGCGGAGAGCTCGGGGTTGCCCTCCCAGCCCTCGCCGACGAGGACGGCCAGCGCCTCGATCGGCCCCGCCCCGGCGCGGACGAGCACTTCCAGCACGTTATCGAGGGAGGTAGAGTCGCTGCCCCCCTCCTGGATGATCGGCGCGAGGCCCGGCACCCGGTCCCCCCAGGCCCCGCCGGTCAGCGTCGCCTCGCGGGCGACGGTCCAGCGACGGTTCCCCTGCACGGTGTTGATCTCGCCGTTGTGCGCCAGGAAGCGGAACGGCTGCGCCAGCGTCCAGGTCGGGGCGGTGTTGGTGCTGTAGCGCTGGTGGAACATCGTCAGCGCCGTCTCGAAGCGCTCGTCGGCCAGATCGGGATAGAACGCGGCGAGATCGCCCCCGGCGAGGAGGCCCTTGTAGACAATGGTGCGCGCCGAGAGGGAGACGACGTAGAGATCGCGCCCGGTGGCGAGCGCCCCTCGCTCGGCTTCGCGCCGTGCCAGCGTCAACAGCCGCTCGAACTCATCCACCTGCACGGCGGCGGGGCGGCGCACGACGAGCTGAATCATCCCCGGCAGCGCCGCTCGTGCCTCGTCGCCCAGCACTTCCGGGCGGATCGGCAGCTCGCGCCAGGCGAGCGGGGCGAGCTCCTGTGCGGCCAGCGCCGCGTCGAAGCTCGCGCAGCACGCGGCGAGCGCCCCGGCATCGTCGCGCGCGATGAAGATGGTGCCGAGGGCGAGATCGCCGAGCGGCGGCACCGCCTCCCCGGCCAGCTCGGGGAGCTGCGCGCAGAGGAAGCGATTCGGCACCTGCGTCAGGATGCCCGCGCCGTCGCTGGTCCGCGCATCGGCCCCGACCGCGCCGCGATGGGCGAGGTTGTCCAGCGCGCGCAGGGCGGAGGTCAGTGCGCGCCGACCCGGCACGCCGCTGATGTCGGCGACGAAACCCATGCCGCAGGCGTCGTGCTCGTAGAGTGGGTTGTAAAGGCCAGTCAGGTTCTGTGACTGGCGTAGCGCCGAGGCGATCGGTTCCATCGCGATTCTCCTGCTCGTGTGCGCCGTCGGGGTGGCGCAGCATCGCTCGTTCCTATCGGGTCGGCCAGCCGCGTTCACGTAAGGCGGGGCCACCGGTGATCAGCCAGGGATCGGTCGCTGGCGGGACGGCGCTGGCCCGCGTCTCCAGGTACGGCATCGAGAATCGGCGGAAATGGGATCGGCGGCGATCCCGGCGCTGCTCCGGGTGGGTACGCTCACTATGGAAGGAGCGCGCCCACCCTACGGTCGGAGCGCAGCGGGTTTCGCGTCGGCGTCGGTGTCGCGCGCGCGCAACGTCTCGAGCATGTGATCGCGACTGCTGGTGAGGTGCTCGCGCAGGATGAGGCGGGCGGCATCGGCGTCCCCCGCACGCAACGCATCGACCACCTGCTGGTGTTGGTCGATGACCTCGACCGAATCGAGGAAGGGCTCGTGGATCGAGGAGAAGAGCAACCGCAGCGGGCCGCAGAGCTCGGTCCAGGTGCGGAGGAGGCGCGGATTCCGCGTCGCCTCGCAGAGGAGTTCGTGGAAGTGCAGATCGAGGCCGAGTCGCGGCGCGAATTGGATCCGCCCGGTGGCGGCGAGGGCGTTGAGATCGTCCACCACCGCCTGCAACGCTTCCAGCTCATCGGCGGTGATCAGCGTCGCCGCCTGCTCGACGGCGTACCCTTCCAGCGCCACGCGCAGCCCGTAGATGTCGCGGATCTCATCGAGGCTCGGGTTCACCACCGTCGTGCCACGATGCGGCGCGGTGACGACCAGACCCTCCTGTTCCAGCTGGCGCAGCGCCTCGCGGAGGGTGCCCCTACTGACGCCGAGCCGCGTGGAGAGATCGGTTTCCCGGATCCGCTCGCCGGCGGTGAAGCCGCCACCGATCAGCGCCTGCCGGAGCCGCGCCAGTACCTCATCGCGCAAGGGTACGTAAGTTGCCGGGAAGAGTTCGCTGCCGATCGTCACACCCACCATCCCTTGATCCCGCTCATTCACCCGAATGAATGTCGACATGCTGAATGTTGACATTCGAACGAAATCGGATTATAGGAGCGTTGGGGGATACTGTCAAGACCGTTTCGCCCCTTTTCTAGGCATTCGGCACTGCGCCATTGTGCGTGGCGATTGGTATAGCGGGGCGTGCCGCGCGCCTGCATCCCACAAATCGTCGCATGGTCCGCGCCGCTACGGCGGGTTTGCACAGCGCCGTGTCACGGCTGCATAACGTCCCCTGGTACAATCTTCGAGGGCGGGGCGGAATCGCGGCACCGCAGCACGGGAGGAGCACCAATAGCCGATGCCGATCCTCCTGACCAAGACCCTGCGCGATCTGCGACACCGCTCGTTGCGTTCGATCCTGACTCTCCTCGGCATCGCCATCGGCGTCGCCGGGGTTGTCGCCATCTCCTACACCGCGCGCAACCTCGCCGTCGCCCAGGAGGCGGTGTACGCCGCCGCCGACCAGGCCGACATCAGCGTCGGTACCGGCGATCTCTCCCCCACCATCCGCAACGTCCTCGAACGCCTGCCGAACGTGGCGCTCGTCGAGCCGCGCGTCTCCTACAACACCCGCGTCACCAACGACCTGACCGCGACGCGCTGGATCGAGTTGCGCCTGATCGGCGTCACCGATTTCTCGCAGATCCGCGTTAATCAGGTCGATCTCGTCGCGGGGCGCTACCCGGAAGATCCGGGGGAGATCGCGCTCGACGCCAGCGCACGGGGCCTCCTCGCGGTCGAATTGGGCGACACCATCTGGACGCGCGCCCGCGCCGCCGATCGCCCGGTCGCGCGGCGGCTCGTCGGCTTCACCCGCACCCCCGCCAGCCTCGACGCCGCGATCCTCAATCAGGCGACCGGCTACGCCCCGATCGCCGATGTCCGCAAGGCGGCGGGGCTGATCGGTGACAACCGCCTGTTGATCCGCCTCGACGACACCGGCGCGGCGAGCACCACCGCCGGGCGGATCAGTCGGCTGCTCGGCGGGCGCGGGGTGCCGATCAGCTTCATCACAGTCCGTGACCCCGAGAACGCGGAGGGGCGCAAGGAGTTGGCGACCCTCCTCCTCCTGCTGACCGCCTTCTCCGCGCTCGGCGTCGTCCTCAGCGGCTTCCTCGTCGGCAACACCGTCGCGGCGATCATGGCGGAGGAGATGCGCCAGGTCGGCATCCTGAAGTCGCTGGGGGCCGGGCGCTGGCGGCTGATCCGCATCTACCTCCTGCCCGCCCTCGTCCTCGGCGGCGGCGGGACCATGCTCGGCCTGCCGCTCGGCATCGGGGGCGGCGGGGCGCTCGGGGGCTTCCTGGCCGGGCTGCTGGGACTGACCTTCCCGCCGCCCAACCTGGACGCGCGCGAGCCGCTCCTGGCGCTGGCGATCGGCCTGGGCGTGCCGATCGTCGCGGCGGTCGTGCCGGCCTGGCGTGGCGCGGGGACGCCGGTGAGCGGCCTTATCCGCTCCCACGGGATGGCGAACGCGGGGGGGCGACAGGTCCTCGACGGCCTCCTACGCCCGGTCGGTCGCCTCTCGGCGCTGGCGCTGATGGCGCTACGTGCGAGCGGACGCCGCCCGGCACGTTCCGGCGTGACGATCCTGGTGATCGCGATCAGCGCGGCGGCGTTCCTGGCGACGCAGACCCTCGACGCCTCGGTTCGCGGCACGGTGGACAATCTCTACGGCGTCTACGCCGCCGACGCCTACCTCAGCGTCGGGGTCGCCACGACCGCGCGCTACGCCGACGACCTGGCGCGGCTGCCCGATGTCGCCGTGGCGGAGGCGTGGGCGCGCACCGGGGGCTTCGTCGGGGCGGCGGGGGTCGATGTGTGGGGGGTGCCCGCCGATACCGCCCTCTACCGCTACCGGCTCGTCGCAGGGCACTGGTACAGCGGGCAATCGCGTGAGGTGGTGGTCTCCACCGACCTCGCGCGCCGTCTCGATCTCGTGCCGGACCAGCTCATCGAGGTGGATATCGGGGCGCAGCGACGGCCTTTCACGGTCGTCGGCATCGTCGACGACGAGAGCACCTATCTCGGCTCGACCGCGTCCGGCAAGCTTTTCATGACCGTCGCCGACGTGAGCCGCCTGACCTATTATGGCGACGGGGCCAATCTCTTCGCGCTCGGCTTGCGACGGCACGACCCGGCGAGCGTCGATGCCGCCCTGAGCCGGATCGAGTACAGCACGCGCGATCGCTCCACGAACGCCTACGCGGCCTACGCGGACAAGGCCAGCACCCTGCAACTGGTGCGCGTCCTCGAATTGCTGCTGCGGGCGATGGTGACGATCATCGGGCTGGTGGGGGCGGCGGGGATCATCAACACCCTGATCCTCAACGTCACCGAGCGCCGCCGCGAACTCGGCATCCTGCGCGCCATCGGCGCGCGGCGCGGGCATTTGCTGCGCCTCCTGCTGGCGGAGGGGCTGGCGCTGGGTGGACTGGGCCTGCTGCTGGGGCTGCTCCTCGGCGTGGCGCTGGCGCGCGCGCTGGTGGAGCTGACCGGGGCCTCCCTCTTCCGGCTCGACTTCCGCCTCACCCCAGGCACAATCCTCGCCACCGCCGCGCTCGCGCTCGGCCTCGCGGTCGTCGCCAGTATCGGTCCCGGCTTGCTGGCCGCGCGACTCCGTCCATTGGAGGCGCTGCGCTACGAGTAAGGACGGGCCGACGGATGAGAGAAGGGACGGGGCGGCAATTGCCGCCCCGTCCCGGTGCAGTTTCGCCGTTCGCGCGCGATCAGCGGGGGCCGAGCAGCGTGAGGCCACTGCCGCCGCTATCGCCGCGCAACAGGCTGCCATAGTCGGGCGCGGCAGCCGGGGCTTGTGCCGCCTGCTTGCGCTCCGCCTCCTCCTGTTCGAGGTCGCGCAGGCGCATCCTGGCCGGGCTGTGGCCGGGGATGTAGGCCAGGAGCAGCCGGAGTTGCTGCCGCGCGCGCCCCGGGTCGCCATCGGCGGCGGCGAGTTCGGCGACGGTGAAGATCGCCGAGGCGAACTCGTTGGCCTGGAAGCTTGTGCGATCGATCACCGGGATCAGCAGCTGGCGGGCCTCGTCGCGCCGCCCCTGGCTGATCCGCAACGAGGCCAGCGTGGCGCTCGCCACGGTCGAGTCCGGGCGACTTGCGAGCGCGCGGGAGAAGTAGTCCTCCGCCGCCGCCGTGTCGTTCCGCACGAGCGCAATCAGACCGAGCTGCTGCGCCGCCTCGGCGACTGTCGGCTCCTGGTCGAACACCTGCCGGTAGAGGCGCTCGGCCCCCTCGATATCGTCGTGGGCGCGGCGGTCGAGCGCCTTGCTCATCAGCTTGGCGATCGCGGGGCTGTAGGGGTGGGCGGGCTCCTCCCCCTGTACGATCTCGTAGCGCGGTGGGCTCATCTCCTGGAAGCGTCCATCCTGCCAGAGGAGGAGCGGGCGGCTGGACTCGACCAGTCCGTCGCGCCGCAAGAGGAGCGCGGCGTGCAGGCGCGTCTCGTCCGGACCGAGCCGCCCGAAGGCGAAGGTGCGGACCGCCTCGATCGCTTCCGGCGTCCCGATCCGCAGCAGCAGCCCGACCGCGTTGGCGGAGGCGATCTCGTCCCCCATCCAGAGCGAGGCGTAGAAAGCGGGCAGGAAGGTCGGCGTGTGCGCCAGGATCGCGCCCAGTCGTTCCCGCCGCGTGGCGGGCTCGGCGAGGTCCGCAGCGTCGACCGCCGACAATTCCTTATCGACCCGCTCCGCCACCTTCGTCGGCAGGAGCTGGACCGGATCGATCGCCGGGAAGCGCCGACCGGGCGGGGTCTCGTTGAGGGTCAGTGCCTCGGCCAGCCGACCCGCCACCGGGTTCGGCTCCAGCGCCCGCAGCAGCTCCGCCGCAGCGGGCTTGCGGTTGACGTTGGCGAGCGCAGCGGCGAGGAGGATCATGCCGTTGTCGCTCAGCGTCTCCCGCGGCTGCTCTTCGAGGGTGCCGATCACGCGGTCGTCCTGATCGAGGAAGGTGAAGGCGTTGGCCGCCTGCTCGAAGAGGAAGAATTCGCGCGCCTCGTCGTCATCGGCGGCGGCCTGTCGGGCGAGCGCCCCCTGCACGATCTCCCACAACTGCTCGCTGTAGCCGAGCGCCTCGTCGCGCCGACCGAGGATCGTCAGGTAGCGCACCAATCCGGCGTGCGCGTGCAGATCATCGGGCGCGCTCTTGAGCACACTCTTGGCGGTATCGAGCGCCGTATCGAAGTTGCCGAGTTCGAACTGGCAGAGGGCCAGATCGTTGAGCGGCGCGACCCACCCCGGCATCGTGCGCGCCGCGTCGCGGAAGTGGCGTTGCGCGCCCAGGTAGTCGTCCTTGTCCATCAGCCGCAGCCCGCGCTCCAGCAGGAGCCCCGCCTTCTCGGCGGCGGCGGCGGAGACGCCGTAGTTCTCGCCAAGATCGCGCATCGCGTCTTCGAGCGCGTCGCGCAGGGCGACGATCTGCGGCAGATCGTCGTCTTCATGCTCCTCATTGACATAGCGACGCAGGGCGTGCAGGGCATGGACGACCCGCCCCTGGTTCTGATAGACCCCGGCGAGGAGCCGCCAGAGGCTGGCATCGCCCGGATCGAGGCGCTGCGCCTCCTCCCACTGCTCCGCCGCCGTGGCGAGGTCACCGACCTCGCCGGCGGCCATGCCGAGGAGCTTGTACACGATCGCCTCGCGCGGGTGCTCCTCGCGCAGCGCTTCGAGGATCAGGATCGCTTCCAGGAACTGCCCGCCATCGAGCATCCGCACCAGTTGATTGATCGTCTCATTGTTCAGCGGCGGGAGTTGGTCCGTCGGGATGCCCGATTGCCGTTGCTTCTCACGTTTCTGCTTCGCCATCCGGTCCCTCTCCTCATCGACACCACATGCCGGGTCGCACGGAGCGACCCGACAGCGGAGGTCCAATCGAGCCAAGTGTACCACGCGATTCCCGCCTTCCCGCGCCAAAATGGCGTGGGACAAGCTGCTATACTCGCGGTGAAGCGACAGGGCAAGAGCCAGGGACAGGCCGCAGCGTGGCCGAGTGCGGCAGGTGACATCGCTCGTAGCAAGCGCTTGCGGGGAGTAGCGCTGGCAGGCGCGGGGCGATGGCGGTCAGGGGCTTGCTGGCGGGCGAGCACAGCGTTATGCGTCAGGGGCCACGCCTGTTCCCGGGACTCGACGCCGGGATCGAGGGAGTCGGCGCGGGGAGCGACGGCGCGGAGCGGGCAGGGCCTGGCCTCGGCGCTCAATAAGGGGCGCTGAATCGACGCCGCAATCACCCCGACGCTCGCACAACCTTGCGTATCGAACCGCAATCCACAGCATTCACAGCATATAGGGCAAGCCAGCGCCGCTACCCTTGGGATAATGGCACGGACAGATATGGTCATCAGAGGAGGGACAAGAATGGGGGCGCTGCGTGCTGAGACGGCGATCACGCGGGCGATCACGCCGGCGGTCGTGCGGCGGCTGGCGCTGACCCGCCAGCGCCTGGCCGGGCCGCGACCGGCCACCGGGGCGGCGGGGATCATGGAGGTGGCGCGCGATCTCGGTGCGTTGCAACTCGACCCGATCAACGTCGTCGCGCGCAGCCACCTCCTGGTGTTGCGGAGCCGCCTCGGGCACTTCGCACCGGGCGATGTCGCCACGCTCCTCTATGAGGAACGGCAACTCTTCGAATACTGGGCGCACTGCGCCTCGCTCGTCCTGACCGAGGATTACCCGATCCACCGTATGCTGATGCGTCGACGGCTCGCGGACGAGACGGCCACCGCGACGCCGCACGGCGCGCGGGCGCACGCCTGGGTCGCGGAGAATGGCGCGCTCGCCGCGCATGTCCTCGACCGCCTGCGCGCCGATGGGCCGCTCCCGCTCAACGCCTTCGAGGATCGCGCCGTCTCGGGCTGGACCTCCACCGGCTGGACGAGCGGACGCAACGTGGCGCGGATGATCGACCACTTGTGGCTGCGCGGCGAGGCGATGGTGGCCGGGCGCACCGGCATCCACCGCCGCTGGGATCTGAGCGAGCGCGTCCTGCCGCCGTGGACCCCGCGTGAGGAATGGACGGAGCAGGCGGTGGTCCATGCGGCGACGCAGCGCGCGGTCCGAGCGCTGGGGGTGGCCCGCCCGGCGCAGATCGTGCAGCACTTCACGCGCGGGCGCTACCCCGGTCTCGCCGGCATCCTGGCCGAACTCGTCGCCGAGGGGACCATCGCGCCGGTCACGGTGATCCCGCCGACGGACGATGCGGCGACCGTCCGCGCGTGGGCCGGGCCGTGGTACGTCCACACCGCCGATCTGCCGACCCTCGATCGCCTCGCCGCCGATGTGAGGGGCGACGACTGGGAACCGCGCACGACCCTCCTCTCCCCGTTCGACAACCTGATCTGCGACCGCAAGCGCACGAGACTCCTCTTCGACTTCGACTTCACGATCGAGATCTACGTCCCCCAGGCGAAGCGGCGGTGGGGCTACTACGTCCTGCCGATCCTGCACGGCGACCGCCTTATCGGGCGCGTCGATCCGACGATGGACCGCGCCAACGGGCGTCTCGTGATCAACGCGATCCACGCCGAGCCGGGGGGGCCGCACAGCGGGCGGGCGGGCGGGGCCGTCGCGCGGGCGATCGCGGAGTTGGGGCGCTTTCTCGGCGCGCGCGAGATCGTCTACCCGGGGACGGTGCCCGCGCCCTGGGCCAGGGCGTTGAAGCGCGCGTGACCCCAACGCTGCAACCAGAGGCAAGCGCGACGGGTCAGGGAAAGCATCGGCTACACTTGCGGCGATAGCGCCGCGTTGCCGCGTGTGCAGCGGAATGGCGCACGGCACGGGTCGTCGGTGGTGACGGAGCGAGGCGAGGGCGGGTGAAAGGTTCGACGCGCCGGATCATCGGCGCACTGATCGCGGTCGCGGTCGTCGTCGCGCTCGCGATCGTCGCCTGGCGCGCGTTCGGGCCGCAGGCGACGGCGGAGCAGACGGTCGTCGTGCGGCGCGGCGATCTGACCACGACGATCGAGACGAGCGGGCGGCTCGCCGCCCGCAAGAACGCCAGCATCTCCTCGATCGCCGGCGGCGCGGTGCGGGTCGTGGCGGTGCGCGAGGGGGAGGCGGTGCAGCGAGGCGACGTGCTGATCGTCCTCGACGATGCGCCCGCGCGCGACGAAATCGCGCGAGCCGAACGCGCCGTGGAGGCCACCGAGGCAAAGGCGGGCGCGGCGCGGCAGCGGGCACAGGGGGATTCCGGCACCCTCGCCGATGCCGCAGCGGCGGAGAATGACGCGGCCAGCGCCCGTGCCGCCCTCGCCACGGCCAACGACCGCCTCGTCGCCACCCGCGTCCTCGCGCCGTTCGATGGCGTCATCACGGGCGTGCGCGTCGGCGAGGGGGCGAATTACGGCGCGGGCGGCGAGCTGGCGACGATCGCCGACGCGAGCGACCTCTACGCCACCGCCGATCTCGACGAGGTCGATCGCCCGAGCGTCGGCGTCGGACAGGGCGCGACGTTGAGCGTCACCGCCTTCCCGGCGGCGTCGCTGACCGGGAGGATCACCGCCGTCAGCAACACCTCGCAGAGTCGCGGCGGCTCGACGGTCTATCCGATGCAGCTCGCCTTCGACCGCCCCGCCGACGGATCGCTGGCCCTGCTGCCAGGGATGACGATCGACGTGCGCCTGACGGTGGCCGCGCGTAAGGGGGTATTGATCCTCCCCAGCAACGCCATCCGCAGTGCCGGCCAGCGACGCTACGCGACCGTACTCCGCGATGGTCGCCCGGTTGAGGTGGAGATCCAGACCGGCGTGCGCAGCGGCGGCGAGGTGGAGATCGCCAGCGGCCTCGCCGAGGGAGATGCGGTGGTTCTGCGATGAGGGGGTGGAGGACGGCCCTCAGCCCGGTGCTTACGCGCCACCCCTCTCCCAATCTGGGAGAGGGGCTTCGTTGCGGGGGTGGGAGGATACCACGACCACCCTGCCCCCCCTACCCCCTCTCCCCAGCCGAGGAGAGGGGAATGCTATTGCGAACGCTGCGACTCAGCGCGTGGGAATGTATGTATTCTAGTCCGCGCAGGCGGGTATTATGCCCTTCATGGGTGGTGGCTGCCCCTCGATAACCCCGTGTGCGCGGTGCAACGGCACGACGCCACATGGCAGACATGCAGTGCCCCGGCCCAAGTGGGCCGGGGCACTGCTCGTTCATTAAACTGCGACCGGATCGAGCGGAGTGTTAGCGCGTGCGCTGCGCCCGCCGCCGCGACTCCAGCAACGCCACACCCGCGAGGCTGAGACCGAGCACCGCGATCGGGAGGAGCGGGGAGAAGCCCTGCGCCATCCCACCGCCGCCGGTGTTCGGCAGGCCGGGTGCCGCGCCGACGTTCTGGCCGCGAATCTCGCCCGCCGCCAGGTCGCCGGGGCCGGTGCCAGCCGGATCCTTGCCATCGTTCGTGTGGATATTGGTGTAGGTGTTCCCGGCGTCCATCTCCGCCAGGAGATCGGCCATCGTCTTGCCCGCCATTGGGCCGGTGAGCTGGGCGGCGGTCGCGTCGCCCTCGATCAGGGTACCATTTTTGACGCCGCTGGCAGCGGGGCCATTGAAGAGCGGCAACACGACCGGGCCGTTGGTGCCCTTCGCGCCGACATGGATATGCGCCATGAACGGGTTCGTGAGGTTGGTGACGGTCAGCGTATAGTGGAGGGTCATGCCATCGGCGCTGAGGGTATAGGTTGCCTGACCAGTCGCCGGCGAGGCGTTCGATGGCACTTCCTCAGCGGCGGAGATCTGCGCGGAATAGCTGGTGGTACGGGCGGCAGTGGCCGGTGCCAGCGCCAGGGCCAGTAATGCGACAACCATGAGCGCGGCGAAACCTTGCAGGATACGCATTGTTCTTCTCTCCCCAATAACCGGTGCGCGCACGATACACGCCTGTGTACCGCGCCGGGAGCGCATCGCCAACCTGGACCATCGCCCCGGAAAACGCTGCCCAAGCCGCCTCCACAGCCAGGGCCGGTCAATCCCTCCCCATTGGCACCTCCCCGCGATCTTCAGCGGTCAAATCCGCACAAGCGTACAATCAAGTACGCCAAACGGCGGGCGTTGGATGTATCCCCGTGGCACGCGAAGGGGTAGACTTCGCGCTTGTGGATGGATTCACCGCCGCAACGAAGGGCGCGCTCAACGCGACTGCTCCAGGAGATAGACCTGCGGCGTCGCGGGGAAGCTTTCCGGCGTCAGGGTCAGCCGGGGGCCACCGACTCGCACGACCGTTTCGGCGGGCCGTCGCGCGAGGAACGCGTCCACCGGCAGGATTTTCAACACCCCGCGTGGACTGTAGTAGTGCATCGGGATGACGACGCGCGGGCCGATCGCGGCGATCGCGGCGTCGAGATCGTCGAGGGCGATCGTGGCCCGCCCGCCCGCCAGCGCCAGCAGCACGTCCACCTGCCCTCGCATCGCCGCTAGCTGATCGGGGGCGATCGGGTTGCCGACGTCCCCCAGGTGCAGCACGCGCACGCCGCCGACGGTGAAGAGGTACATCGCGTTCGCGTCCGGGTCGCGCCCGAAGTCGTGATTCAGGTTCTCCATCGCCGGGAAGGGGCGGATCGGGACGCCGCGCACCGTCGCGCCCTCCGGCGGCAGGGCGAGCGCATCGACGATCGTCGGATTGCCGCGCACATGGCTCGGGTCCGAGTGGAAGCGATCGATCGTGGAACTCATGATCACCAGATCGGCGGGCTCGTCGATCGGGTCGAAGCCAGAGCCCTCCGGTCCGGGCGTGTAGGGATCGGTGATGATCGTCACGTCGTCCGCCGCGAGACGGAAGCTCGCGTGCGCGTAAAAGGTCAGCTCCATCATTCCTCCTTATCGGACGGTCACGGTCCGCCCGGCACCCCGGCAACGCGCCGACTCTAGCAGATCGCGCACGCCTCGGGGCAACCGCGAGCGCCAACTTCTCCGACCTGTCATGCGGGTGACATCCACCAGCCGCTAGAGTCAGCTATGCACTTTGGGTGCTGGGCGCTGCTATCCTTGCCCCGCATGATGAGGAGGGGCAAGACGGATGGATACGCCGAGCCGGAGGCCATACCGGAGCGATGTCAGCGACGAGGAGGGGCATTTTGTCCTCCCGTACCTGACGCCGCTGCGGCGGGGCGCGCCGCAACGGCACCACGACCTGCGCGCTATCCTCAACGCCCTGCGCTGGCTCGTGCGGACGGGCGCGCAGTGGGCGTACCTGCCGCACGAGTTCCCGGTCTGGTCGGCGGTCTACCGGCAAGCCCGCCGCTGGATCGCCGCCGCCGTCTTCGAGGCCATGAACCACGACTTGCGCGCGCTCGTGCGCGTGGCGGCGGGCCGTGCGCCGATCCCCATCACCGTCGTCCTGGATAGCCGCATGGTGCAGTCGACGCCGATGAGCGGCGACCGGATTGACTCTAGCATCGATGCGGACCGACGGTCCCGGTTCAGCGCCAAGCGCTGATCTGGCGACTCCCCGGCATGGCAACGCGCTATCGCCACCGCCCAGCGCGGAAGCGCCACCGCGCCGGGAGCGATCACGAACCCGGCGTAGGTCGGCACCCCTGGTCGGGGTTGTCAGGGCCGGGCCACGAGCACGACGAAGGTCAGGCGACCCTCGCGCCCCTCCCCGACGACCCGACCGGTGACCCCCCAGCAGCCGTCGCTCGGGAAGTACACCGCGCTCGACTGGAAGCCACGCGGGCCATACCCCGCCGGGATGCGCGCCCGCAACGGGGCCGCCGGGGCGTCGAGGCGGCGGCCCTCGATCGTCAGGGAGCCGGGGAAGCCGCGCCACCAGAACATCTTCCGCCCGAGCGACCTGTCCGCCTCGACCTCGTCCGGGCGGATCCGGAGCACACCGGTGTCGTCGCGGTCGATCACGGTCCACAACTCCCCATTCCCGTGGTGATTCGGGGACGGCATCTCACCGGGGGGGGTGCTCCGATTGGGCTGGGTTACCGGGCAGGGCATGCTTGCGGCGGGGGACAGGGATGTCGCCACGCTCCTCGCCGCGGTCGGCGGCGGGACGACAACGGTCGGGCCCGGTGGGCGCGCCTCGGCGCTCCAGGGCACGCTCACACAGCCCTGGAGCGCCAGCATCACCATCATCGCCGCCAGTAATGGCCCGAGTCGGCGCATCTGCCCCCCCTTTCGCACCACACCCTTGGCCTGCGGCGCAGAGCACGCCGCTCCTCCCGGAGAATAGCACGGAACCGCAGGGGAACACGGATGGCAAATCTTGTGTCACCTATCTGGAGGGGCATTCATAGATGCACTCGGCCCAGGAGCACTTTAAGGAAGAACATCCCGAGCATCCCCCGGAACTCCACGAGGAGCACTCGCAGCAGCGGTAGTTCCTTTGCCCGTCGGAGCAAACCCAGCACCATGAGTGGGCGCAGCCAACGCAGGAGCTACCTGTATTCTGCGCACAGAGATTGCAGCAGGCGTAGGGGGTTGTAGCTGCTGCAGGCTAAACCAACCCCAATAGGGCGGCTACCCCCCCGCTGAGGCGATGGCAAGCTCCCCAGGAAGGCCCGGCGGTCAAGTTGCCGCCCTAAACCTGTGACAAGTCGCTCCGTGGACATCGCGTACCTCCTGATACCTTCTCCCCATGCTGCCATCGGCCCTAGAGCCGCGGCCCATAGGTCGTTGCCACCCCATCGGACCCGCCACGAGCCAGACGGTGAGTGCCAGGATCGCCCAAGCGAGTCCCGTCGCATGGACCCGGCGAAATAGCGGACGCTGGTCCTCGATCGCCTCTAGCACGGTCCCGCGAGCAGGCAGGACTAAAATCTTATTGAGGCGCTAGCGTGCCGGATGTTAGGCTACAAATCGGTCACCGGCCACTCATTCGCCTTGCAGTGCCCCGTTTAGCTGTGCTGGCGGATCCAGACTACGACAATGCGCACAGACAATGAGGTAAGCCGATGACGTCGGTGGTGTCGCACCCGCAGACCAGTGCCAGCGCGCTCGTGAAAGAGCCGGCGTCGATCGAGGACACCGGGCTCGATCTGCCGTTCCTGGCCGATCTGGTGTTGAAGTCGATCTATTACAACAACTCCGTCACCGGGCAGCGGATCACCGAGATCCTCTGCCTCCCCTACTTCAATGTGATTGATCGCGCCCTGACGATGCTGAAGCGCGAGGAGTTGGTCGAGGTCAACGGCAGCAACGGCTTCGGGGAGCTCGGCTACCAGTACGCGATCGCGCCGAAAGGGCTGGCGCGCGTCCACGAGGTGATGGAGCGCTCCACGTATCTCGGCCCCGCGCCGGTGATGCTGGAAGATTACATCGCCGTCGTCAAGGCACAGGCGATCGGCGAGGTGCGCGTCAGCCCGGCGGATATCCGCGCCGCGATGGCCGACCTCGTCCTCGAAGAGACGACGATGGATATCATCGGGCAGGCGGTCAATACCGGGCGCTCGCTGTTCCTTTTCGGACACCCCGGCAATGGTAAGACGGTGATGGCCGAGCACATCGTGCCGCTCCTGGGCGGGCACATCTTCGTCCCGCACTGCCTCGTCGTGGACGGACAGATCATCAAGGTGCTCGACTCCCACAATCACGTCCCGGTCAATCCCACCGGCTCGAATCGGCTCGATTGGGACCGCCGCTGGGTCCGCTGCGAGCGTCCGGCGATCATCGTCGGCGGCGAACTGACGCTGGAGGCGCTCGACCTGACGTATAACCCGGCGAACCGCTACTACGAAGCGCCCTTACAGATGAAGGCGAACGGCGGCCTTTTCCTGATCGACGACTTCGGGCGACAACAGGTTCATCCGCGCGAGTTGTTGAACCGCTGGATCGTGCCGCTGGAGAAACGGATCGACTACCTGACCCTGCACACCGGCAAGAAGATCGAGGTGCCGTTCGACCAGCTGATCGTCTTCTCCACCAATCTGGAGCCGAAAGACCTGGTGGACGAGGCGTTCCTGCGCCGCATCCAGAACAAGGTCCGCATCCATAACCCCTCGCCGGACGCCTTCCGCGAGATCTTCCGCCGCCAATGCCGCGACTTCGGCGTCACCTTCGATCAGGAGGTGCTGATCTACCTCCTGCGCGAGTATTACATCAAGCCGAAGCGGGAACTGCGCGCCTGCCACCCGCGCGATCTCCTCCGTATCCTGGTCGGCTTCGCGCGCTACCACAACTCCCCGCCCGCGCTCACCCCGGAGCTGATCGACCGCGCCTGCCAGGTCTATTTCGCTGATCTTTAGGCGCACCCCGTCACCACAATTCCCACCGCTGCAGACACAGTCTATGGCGGCGTAGTCATGCCGCACTCCAATCGTCGATCGCGGCGTGGGGCGCTGTCCTGGCGTGTTTTGTACCCGATACTTGGGCAAACTCCTCCTGCCTATGGCATACTCCCCCCTTACGGCGTAACCATGCTTTGCAGATCATCGCGGCGGGCGTGCACAAGGCGCACTCGCTCGCGATAGCTACCGATGGGACGGTTCAGCATGGCAGATACGATCAAAGCGCATGGTGCCAGGGCCGATACCCCCGCCTACGCGGCGGTGAAAGAGGGCTGGCCGATCATCGCCGGGGTGGCGGCGGTGGCGCTCCCGTTGGGAGCGCTCGATCGCCGCCTGATCTGGCCGCCGCTCCTGCTGGCGGGCGCGATCGCGGGCTTCTTCCGCGATCCGCAGCGCGTCACCCCGCCCGACGACGACCGCATCTACGCCGCCGCCGATGGCATCGTCCTGGCTGTGGACGAGGTCGAGGAGCCGTGGTTCCTCGGCGGACGGGGCTTGCGGATCGTCACGTTCCTCAGCCTCTTCAACGTCCACGTCAACCGTTCCCCGACCGCCGGGCGGCTGGTGAAGGTGCGCCACATCGATGGGGGCTACGCCCCGGCGATGAATCGGCGCGGCGCGGAGAAGAACGAGCGTCAATTGCTCGCGATCGACGGCGCGCGGGGGCCGCTCGTGGTCGTCCAGGTCGCCGGGTTGCTGGCGCGGTGCATTCGCCTCTGGGTCACCCCAGACGCCGCCTTGCACGCGGGACAGAAGATCGGGATGATCAAGTTCGGCTCTCGTACCGATGTGATCGTGCCGCACGGCACGGCCCATGCGCTTGTCGCCAAGGGGGATCGGGTGAAAGCAGGGATCACGCCGCTCGCCCGCTACGAGCAGAGCGCCACCCAATAATCCGTATCGCTTCGCCGCTGAAACGCGGCCACCGTAACGGACGTTGGACATCTGGACGAACCGCTAGGGAAAGGGATGCGCTTGAGGGGTAAGGTTCGGCAGGGCTGCCAGCAGATTCCGAATGTGATCACGTTCGGCAACCTCCTCTGCGGGGTGCTGGCGATCATGCTGGCGATGGATCGGCACTTCACGACCGCCGCCGCGCTGATCTTCCTCGCCGGGATCCTCGACGTCCTGGACGGCGTGATCGCGCGCAGGCTACGCGGGACAAACCCGTTTGGCGAATCGCTCGACTCCCTCGCGGATATTATCTCCTTCGGCGTCGCCCCCGCCCTGCTCGTCTACACCGTCTTCCTGCATTCCTGGCCGATTTTCGGCGTTCTCATGGCAGGGGGCTATGTGGTGTGCGGGGCCTGGCGACTCGCCCGCTTCGCCGCAGGCGAGAAAGGCTCGTTCTTCCAAGGCCTCCCGATCACGATGGGGGGGATGTCGCTCGCCACCTTCCTTTTCTATCCCACCTTCTGGACCCCCCATGCCGTCGGCGCGTTGACCATCATCCTGGCGGCGTTGATGGTCAGCCAGTTCCGTTTCCCGAAGATCCCGATGCTCCTGCGCCCCTTCCCGCGGCCGACTCGCCCGCTCGTCGCGGCGGTGCTGGCGGTCGCGGCGCTCACCATCTCCCCGGCGGCGGTGCTGACAGCCCTGGGCGTCACCTACTTCGCGGTGGCGCTGCTGGAGAACATCGGCTTCTGGGAGGCGATGGCCGACAGCCCGGTCGGCGAGGCGGTCGCCCGCCTGCGCGCGCGCAACCAGGGGCGCTGAGCCCCGCCGCCACGCAACCGCCCGCAGCCCGCGCCCACCTCCGGCCTGGAGGTGGGCGCGGCCGTTCTCACTGACATCCCCTTTGCGCTACCGCGATCAGCAGTCGGCGCTCGCGACGGGTGCGTTGCCGCGATGGGCCACCTGAGCCGGGAGGAGGACACGATGACGGAGTGGGCGGACGGGAACACGGACCAGACGTTGCACGAGGAAGAGGACGTGGAGCAGGAACCGTCCCCCGACGTCGAGGGGGAGACAAGCGTGCCGACCTCTACGAGTGTCGGCGGCGCGAGCGGCATCGGCATGGGTCCGGGTGCAGCCGCAACGCTGACCGATATGCCCACGGGCGGCGGTGCGCGCGAGGCCGAGCACCGGAGTTAGCGCGTTAGGTGAGCGGCGTTGGCGCCACGGTGGTGGCGCTGACGCCGACCGACTCAATGCCGACAGGCGAAGAAAAAGGCGGGCGGCACGTTACGCAAGACCCAGTGGGTCTCCACCCGACCGAAGAGCTTGCCGAGCAACGGGCGGATGTAGGGCGAGTACTGATAGGGAGTGAAGAGCCCGCCCGGCGCGAGCACCCGCGCGGACGCGCCCAGGATCTGCTCCCGCAGCGACGCGGGCATCGCCGTGTACGGGATGCCGGAAACGATCACCTCCGCACCGTCCCAGCCGAGCGCGGCGATGTGCCGCTCGATCTGCGCCGCCGAGCCGCGCACGGCGATCAGGCGCGGGTCGGGGAACTGCGCGCGGAGGTCGTCGATGAAGTGCGCCTCCGTATCGAGCGTGAGGAGCTGTCCGTCGGGTGCCAGGCGGCGCATGATCTCCCGCGTGAAGACGCCGGTCCCCGGCCCGTACTCCACGACCCGCCGCGCCCGCCCGAAATCGATCTGATCGAGCATCGCGCCAACCAAAAAACGCGAACTCGGCGTCACCGAGCCGATCGTCCGCCAATCGCGCAGGAAGCTCCGCAAGAAGACCTCACGGTCGCCCGTCGTCCCGTTCGTCAAGCGTCCATCCTCCTCGTCTGCCCTGTCTCGTCCCAGCGGTCACGCCCGCGCGGTCCGCGATCATTCCGCGCAACTATACGCGACCGCCGCCGCGCCGCGCCCCTTGACGCTCCCCGGCACCGCTGCGTATACTCCTTGCGCTCGCCGCGTGCGGACGGGCTTCGTGCGGCGCGATGACCGCCGCCGGGATACTGTATGGCGATGGAGCGAAATGGTCGGCGCACCGCCAGACAACCACAACGCAAGAATGACCGAAGCCTCTGGGTTCACGGACCCACAGGCTTTTTTCTTATCCGCCGAACTCCGGCAGGATCGCGCGGGGCGGCACTCGTCCCGGCAGGAGGAGTGAGCGATGCCGCATGAACTCGTGATCCGGGGTGGGCTCGTGATCGATCCGGCCAGCGGTCGCGACCGATGCGGCGACCTGCTGATCCGCGATGGCCTGATCGTCGCCTGCGACGACGCGATCGCCCCGCCGGACGGGGCGGAGGTCATCGAGGCGGCGGGGCTGGTCGTGACTCCCGGCTGGATCGATCTGCACGCGCACCTGCGCGAGCCGGGCTTCGAGTACAAGGAGACGATCGCGGGGGGGGCGCGGGCGGCGGCGCAGGGCGGCTTCACCACGATCTGCTGCATGCCCAACACCAGGCCGGCGCTTGACAGCCCGGAGCAGATCCGCTTCGTCCTCGACCGGGCGCGCGAGGCGGCGGTGCGCGTCCTGCCGATCGCCACGATCACGCGCGGGCGGGCGCTGACGGAGCCGGTCGATTTCGCGGCGCTCGACGCGGCGGGGGCGATCGGCTTCTCCGACGACGGCGAGTCGACCAGCTCAACCCCGGCGATGGTGGCGGCGCTGGAAGCCAGTAAGGTGCTCGGACGCCCGATCATGGTCCACTGCGAAGACCCGGCCCTCGTCGCGGGCGGCGGGATCAACACCGGCCCGGTCGCCGACGCGCTCGGCCTGCCGGGGAGCCCGCCGGTAGCGGAGGAGGTGATGCTGGCGCGCGATCTGACCCTCGCCGCCGCGACCGGCGGTTGGCTCTTCGCCTGCCACACCACTACCGCGCGCGGCGTGGCGCTGATCCGCGAGGCGAAGGCGCGCGGCGTCCACGTCACCGCCGAGGTCACGCCGCACCACCTCGCCCTCACCGACGAGTGGCTGGCGGGGCGGCGGCATCTCTATTGGGAGGGGCCGCTGCCAGCGGGCGCGCCCGCCAACCCCGACGCGAAGGTCAACCCGCCGCTCCGGGGCGGGGCCGACATCGAGGCGCTGGTGGCGGGGCTGCGCGACGGCACGATCGACACGATCGGGACCGACCACGCCCCGCACGCCCCGCGCGACAAGCCCGCCGACTTCGGCGCGGCGGCCTCGGGGATGCTCGGCTTCGAGGTCGCCCTGCCGACGCTGCTCAGCCTCGTTCGCGCGGGGGTGCTCGATCTGCCCCTGATCATCGCCAAGCTGACTGTCGCCCCCGCCGCCGTCCTCGGTAATGCCGTCCCAGAGGGAACCGGCACGCTCGCCCCCGGTGCCCCGGCGGACGTGACGATCTTCGACCCGGAGCGCCGCTGGACGGTCACCCCGGAAGCACTGGCCTCGTCGAGCAAGAACACCCCACTCCTCGGGCGGGAGTTGCAAGGGGCGGTCACGCATACGCTCGTTGGGGGCGAGGTGTGCTACCGTGCCTGAGGCCGTGGCCCCGCCCCGCTACCGTTTGCGCCCGGCCACGATGGGGGACTTCACGTTTCTCCGCGCGCTCCACGTCGCCACCCTGAAGGAGTACGTGGCGCGGACCTGGGGCTGGGACGACGCGGAGCAGGCGGCGCGCTTCCGGGACGATTTCAGTCCGGAGACGAGCCGGATCGTTCTGGTGGATGAGCGCGAGGCCGGGGTACTGGCGGTCGAGCAACGCCCCGATGCGCTCTTCATCGCCAACATCGCGATCATCCCGGAGCAACAGGGACGCGGACTCGGGGCGGCGATCGTCGGCGATGTGCTGGCGGAGGCCGCGCGGGCGGGCGTGGCGACCCGGCTCCAGGTGCTGCGCGTCAACCCGGCCCGCCGCTTCTACGAGCGCCTCGGCTTCGCGATCGAGGGCGAGACGCCGACCCACTATCTGTTATGCGCCGCGCCACCGGGGAAGGGGATGAGGGATAACCGCACCAATGCCGCTGCCACAACACGTTCGTCATTCGTCACTCGTCACTCGTCACTGGGGTAGGGGATGGCCGCACAGACGCCGATGCCACCCTTCCGCCTGAACATCGAGGAGTGCTTGCGTTTCCTCGCGCGCGATCCGGCCTGGCCGCGCAAGCTCGGCCTCGGCGTCCTCTGGAGTTTGCTGAGCTTCACGATCATCGGGGCGTTCTTCGTGCAGGGCTACATGTTGCTGACGATGGAGCGTGTGGCGCGCGCCGAACCGCTGCCGTTGCCGGAGTGGAACGATTATGGCGGGTTGTTGCGTCGGGGCTGGCGGGTCTTCGTCACCAACTTTGTCTACCTCCTCCCGGTGATCCTCCTGGGGCTATTGATCGGCATCCTAACGATCGGGAGCATCATCGCCTTCGTCAGAGTCATGAGTAGTGCTTCAGCCCATAGCATCGGGGGCACTCCGGGACCAAACCCGCTGGTATTCTCTGCATTGACATTCCTAGTGATCATCCCGCTCGGCCTACTTACCGCCGTACTCAGCTTTTTCATTAGTCTGATCATCCCGGCAGCGCAGGCACAACTGGTCCTCCATGATCGCCTCGGCGCGGCGCTCGACCTCAGTGCGGCCCTGGCGTTCATCCGCCGCAATCTGGGCCAATACGCGATCGCGGTGGCGCTCAATTTCGGCGCGGGGTTACTCCTCGGTGGCCTATCGGCTGGTACGCGCTTCACCTTCAATGGGAGCGGCGGGCGACAGTTCTGGTTGGAGCCAATCTTCATCCTGGCGATAGTCTTGCTCGTGGTTTTCTTCGTGCTCCGCCTGATCGCCGCTTTCTTCACACAACTCTGCTTCTCCCATCTTCTCGGCCAGCTTTGCTGGTACGATCGCCAGGTCACGGCGCGGAGGGCCGATGGGGATTGAGCGTGCGCGATGACGTGACAACCAGCTTGCCGACGATGATGACGACGAAGGAAACGATGCTCCGCGCGCCCGACTCCCTGTCGAGCGCGCGGAGGAGAGGGAGGGAGCGGGGATGCAACGGTACGATGGACTGACGGCGGCTCTGGCCCTGGAGGACGGGCGGATCTTCCGGGGGGAATCGTTCGGCGCGGCGGTCGAGGTGGGCGGCGAAGTCGTCTTCACCACCTCGATGACCGGCTATCAGGAGGTGGCGACCGATCCCTCGTTCAACGGGCAGATCGTCTGCTTCACCTACCCGCTGATCGGCAATTACGGCGTGACCCCCGCCGACGACGAATCGTTCCAGCCCTGGGCGAGCGGCGTGATCGTCCGCGAATACAGCGACGAGCCGAGCAACTGGCGCTCGGTCGGCTCGTTCGCCGACTATCTGCGCGAGCACAATATCCCCGGTATCATGGGGGTCGATACGCGCGCCCTGACCCGCCACCTGCGCGACCGTGGCCTACTGCGCGGCGTGATCGTGCCGAACCGGCGCGGGCTGGGCGACGAGGAACTGGTGGCGCGCGCCAGGACGGCGAGGCTCCCCTCCGAGTACAACCCGGTCGCCGAGACCTCGATCCCGGCGATCGAGACGACGGGCAACCCGGACGGCGCGCACGTCGTTGTCCTGGACTGTGGCCACAAGCGCAACATCGTCCGCTCGCTCGAACGGCGCGGCCTGAAGGTGACCGTTGTGCCGTGGGACACCCCCTACGAGACGATCGCGGCGCTGGAGCCGGATGGCATCACCACCTCGCCCGGTCCCGGCGACCCGGAGAACGCCGAAGCGACGGTGAACACGGTGCGCCAGATCATCGAGCACGAGATCCCCTTCATGGGCATCTGCCTCGGGCACCAACTCCTCGCGCTCAGCATCGGCGCGGGGACGAGCCGCCTGCATTACGGCCACCGGGGCGGCAATCAGCCGGTGAAGGATCTCCTCGATGGGCGAGTCTACATCACCTCGCAGAACCACGGCTTCAAGGTCGATCCGGCGCACGTCCCGACCGCCGACGGCTGGCAGGTGGGGAAAATCAACCTCAACGACGGCTCGGTGGAGGGGTTGGAGCACGAGACGCGGCCCGCCTTCTCGGTGCAATACCACCCGGAGGGCGCGCCCGGCCCGCAGGACAACCAATACCTCTTCGATCGGCTGGTGAGGATGATCGAGGCCTATAAGAGCGATAAGGGGAAGCACGGCTAGGGGAGGGCCGTCCACGTTCACACCGGCACGCGCCGGGGATTGGCGGGTGAGAGGATGCTGGGGGGCACCGCGAGAAAGGGAGCAGGCGTGGCACAAGAGATCAAGAAGGTACTCGTGATCGGCTCCGGGCCGATCGTGATCGGCCAGGCCGCCGAATTCGACTATGCCGGGACGCAGGCGTGCCGCGCCCTCCGCGAGGAAGGGATCGAGTCGATCCTGGTCAACTCCAACCCGGCCACGATCATGACCGACGAAGGGGTGGCCGATGTCGTCTACATCGAGCCGCTGACGGTCGAGGTGGTACGGCGGATCATCGAGCGAGAACGCCCGGATGCCTGCCTGCCTACCCTGGGCGGGCAGACCGGCCTGAATCTGGCGATGGAGCTGCACGCGGCGGGGGTCTTCGAGGAGTTCGGCGTCCGCCTGCTCGGCGCAAATCCGGAGACAATCCGCATGGCCGAGGATCGCGAGGCATTCAAGAATCTGCTGATCCGCATCGACGAGCCGGTGGTGGAGAGCGCGATCGTCCACACGATGGCGGAGGCGCACGCCTTCGCGGCTCAGGTGCCACCCCCGCTGGTAATCCGCCCGGCCTACACCCTCGGCGGCACGGGCGGCGGCATCGCCTTCACGATGGATCAGCTCGACAGCGCGGTCCGCAAAGGGATCGAGGCGAGCCCGATCGGGCAGATCCTCCTCGAACGGTATCTCAACGGCTGGAAGGAGATCGAGTACGAGGTGATGCGCGACAGCGCGGACACCTGCATCACGATCTGTAACATGGAAAACCTGGACCCGATGGGGGTCCACACCGGTGACAGCATCGTCGTCGCCCCGAGCCAGACCCTCTCCGACCGCGAGTACCAGATGCTCCGCTCGTCGGCGCTGAAGATCATCCGCGCGCTCGGCATCGAGGGGGGCTGTAACGTGCAGTATGCGCTCGACCCGCACTCGTTCCAGTATTACGTGATCGAGGTCAACCCGCGCGTCAGCCGCTCCTCGGCGCTCGCCTCCAAAGCGACCGGCTACCCGATCGCCCGCCTCGCCGCGAAGATCGCCGTGGGGCGGCGGCTCGACGAGGTGCCGAACGCCGTGACCGCGAAGACGGTCGCCGCCTTCGAGCCCGCGCTCGACTACTGCGTGGTGAAGATCCCGCGCTGGCCCTTCGACAAGTTCGTCCGCGCCGACCGCACCCTCGGGACGCAGATGAAGGCGACCGGCGAGGTGATGGCGATCGACCGCTCGTTCGAGGCGGCGTTGCAAAAGGCGATCCGCTCCCTCGAAAATGGCACGCAGGATCTCGCCTGGGAAGCGCCCGAGTGGCAGGAAACGGACGGCGAGGCGCAGATCCTCGATCTCGTCGCCCGCCCGACCGACCTGCGCCTCTGGGCGCTCGCCGCCGCCCTCCGCCGCGGCTACACCCCAGAGGAGCTTTCGACACGGAGCGGCTACGACCCCTGGTTCACCCGCAAGCTCGCCCGCCTCGTCGCCACCGAGCGAGAGATCGCGGCGGCGAGCACCGACATCGGCCCGGCGCTCCTCTGGCGGGTTAAACGAATGGGCTTCTCCGACCGCCAGATCGCCCGCCTCACCGGCCTGCCGACCGAGGAGATCGCCGCCCGCCGCCGCGCCGCCGGGATCGAGCCGGTCTACAAGACGGTCGATACCTGCGCCGCCGAGTTCACCGCCGTGACACCGTACTTCTACTCCACCTACGAGGAGGAGGACGAGGCCACGCCGCTGCCGGGTCCGAAGGCGGTCGTCCTCGGCTCCGGCCCGATCCGCATCGGGCAGGGGATCGAGTTCGACTACTGTTCGGTCCAGGCGGCCCAATCGCTCGACCGCGCTGGCGTCGCCTCGATCATGATCAACTCCAACCCCGAGACGGTCTCCACCGACTTCGACACCAGTGATCGCCTCTACTTCGAGCCGCTGGACGACGAGAGCGTGATCGAGGTCATCCGCCACGAGGCAATGGCCGGGAGCGCGACCCCGATCGACACCCCGGCGGTCGTGCAGTTCGGCGGGCAGACGGCGATCAACCTCGCCGCGCCGCTCGACCGCGCCGGGGTCCCGATCATCGGCACCTCGCGCGATGTCATCGACACCGCCGAGGACCGGCGGCGCTTCGAGGCGTTCCTGCGCCGCATCGGCATCCCGCAGCCCCCCGGCGCGGCGACCAATTCCCTCGAAGAGGCGATGCAGACCGCCGAGCGGATCGGCTACCCGATCCTGGTCCGCCCCTCCTACGTCCTCGGCGGGCGCGCGATGGAGGTGGTCCACACGCCGGACTACCTGCGCCGCTACCTGACGACGATGGTCGAGTTCAGCGGCCACCCGATCCTGATCGACAAATATTTGGAGGGGAAAGAACTCGAAGTCGACGCGATCTGCGACGGCGAACAGGTGCTGATCCCCGGTATCATGGAGCACATCGAGCGCACGGGGGTCCACTCGGGCGACTCGTTCGCGGCCTATCCGCCGCAGCACCTCTACCCCGACGAGCGCCAGCAGATCATCGAGTACACGACGAGGATCGGCCTCGAACTCGGGGTGCGCGGCCTGATGAACGTCCAGTACGTCAGCCACGGCGGGCGGATCTACGTGATCGAGGTCAACCCGCGCTCCAGCCGCACGGTGCCGTTCATCTCCAAGGTGACCGGCGTGCCGCTGATCGCGCTCGCCACCGGGATCATGCTCGGGCAGACGCTCGCGGAGCAGGGCTATCAGGGGGGACTCTGGCCGGAACAGTCGCTCGTCGCGGTGAAGGGGCCGGTCTTCTCCCATGCCAAGCTGCGTGGAGTGGAGGTCGGGCTCGGGCCGGAGATGAAGTCGACCGGCGAGGTGATGGGGGTCGATACGACCTTCGCCGCCGCCTTCTACAAGGCGATCCTCTCCGCCAACATGGCGCTGCCGAAGGGGCGCGGCGTCCTCCTGAGCCTCGCCGACCTGGACAAGTCCGACGCCGCGCCGATGATCGAGGCGCTGGTACGCCTCGGCCACCCCCTCTACGCAACCGAGGGGACCGCGTCCTTCATCGATCGCCTGGGGATGCCGGTGCAACTCGTGACGAAGCGGATCGGGCAGGGGAGCCCGGACGTCCTCGACGTGATCCGCAACGGCACGGTGGCGATGGTGATCAACACGCCCGGCCTGGCCTACCTGGAGCAGCAGCAGGGCTTCCTCATCCGGCGCGCGGCGGTGGAGCGAGGTATCCCCTGCCTCACCTCGATTGACACCGCCGTGGCGATGGCCGCCGCGATGACCGGCACCGAGGGAAGCTATAACGTCCGCCCGCTGCTCGACTACCGTCAGGGCAAAGTCGGGCGCTAACCGGGCCGTGCAACGAGGGAGTGGCGGGCCGCGCGGCCCGCCACGTCGGGAGGGGGATCATGCCGACGTGGGACGCCGACCTCTACTTACGCTTCGCCAACGAGCGGACGCAGCCCGCGATCGATCTCCTCGCGCGCGTGGCGCTCGATGCGCCGCGTCGGATCGTCGATCTCGGCTGCGGGCCGGGGAATAGCACGGCGCTCCTGCGCGCGCGCTGGCCGGAGGCGGCGATCACCGGTATCGACAATTCCCCGGAGATGATCGCCGCCGCGACGCGCGATTTCCCTGACGGCGACTGGCAGTTGGCGGACATCGTCACCTGGCTGGCGGAGGAGCACTACGACCTGATCTTCTCCAACGCCACCCTCCAGTGGCTGCCGGACCACGCGAGCCTCTATCAGCGCCTCTTCGCCCAGGTCGCGCCGGGTGGGGCCTTCGCGGTGCAGATCCCCGCCTTCCACACGACGGCGCTGCAACGGGTGCTCCTGGCGCTGGCGGACGAGCCCGCCTGGCGGGAACGGCTGAGGGCGGCGACGCGCGCGCTCGTCGCGGAATCACCGGGGTTCTACTACGACACTTTAGGGTCGCACGCCAGCCAGATCGCCCTCTGGGAAACGGAGTACGATCACGTCCTCGCGGGGCCGGGCGCGATCGTGGACTGGATCAGCGGCACCCGCCTCCGCCCCTACCTCGAAGCGCTCGACGACGAGACCGAACGCGCCGACTTCCTCGCGCGCCTGCGCGACGGGGTCGCCGAACTCTACCCGCCGCAGCGCGATGGCAAGGTGCTCTTCCCCTTTCGCCGGATTTTCCTGGTGGCGTACCGCTAACGAAGAAAGTCTATTGGAATGAGAGACGATTTCAGCGTAAGAACGAAAGAAGCCTTGGCAAAGCGAGTTGCTATGCATTGTTCAAATCCATCCTGTAAACGTGTGACCAGCGGCCCACAGGAGGATTCAGAGACAGCTATCAACATCGGCGTTGCGGCTCATATTGCTGCGGCATCCCCAGGCGGGACGCGTTATAACGTAGAGATGTCAAGCTCGCAACGATCCTCAGCAAAAAACGGTATTTGGTTGTGCCAGTCATGCGCAAAACTTATTGACAATGACGAGCAGAAATATACTGTTGATCTTCTCCATAGGTGGAAAAATGGGGCTGAAGCTAATGCGCAGGCTGCGTTGGAGAGAGCTAGAACGAATTTAGAAGAAGAGCAATTGACTGCCGATGTTGCGTTGATCCGCTTTTATAGTCAGTGCTTCGATCGGCCAGCATTTCAAGATGAATTTAGACACGAAGGATCTACAGAGCATTTTGATAAAGCTATGGAAGATACTATCACCGCAATTAATACGGGAGCGCTCCGAGCCCGGGATGGGGCATTGCTCTCCCAAGCCAAAGGAAAATCTTATCTGATTAATCCTGCTTGGCGAGAAACGTTGGATACGATCGTTGATCTACTTCGTGCTATACGCTCACGATATAGAGAAGCCGTCAATCACAAAGACGTTTATATCAACGACAGAGGTGATGGAACGCACTTCTATGTAATCCATGATAGAGCAGTCGGAGCATGGATGGACCACACCAGAGCAGAGATTATTCGATTATTTTCACAGCTTTGCAAGGAAGCGAATCTACCACCTCTGCGCTTTCCACGACAGAGCAGATGGCAATATTTTGGCGACTATTGATGAGTACAGCTAGATCGAGCTACGTTTCCCCACCGTCAAACTCCTCGACTACGATCTCGCTATACTTGAGCGCAGCACGAATCCCTGTGCGACGGTCGTCCTAGCACACCGTCTCGCCCAGACGACGCGACGCGACGCGGATGGACGGGCGGCGGCGAAACTCGCTCTCGCCCGCCGCCTCTACGCACAGGGACACACCCGCGAGGAGATCATCCGCCTCTACCGCTTCATCGACTGGCTCCTGCGCCTGCCGGAAGCGCTGGAGACGACGACCTGGCAGCAGATCCGGGCCTTCGAGGAGGAGCAGCAGATGACCTACATCACCACCGCCGAGCGGATCGGTCGCAGCATCGGGTTGGCTGAAGGGCGCACAGAAGGCCGCGCAGAAGGCCTCACAGAAGGTCGCACAGAAGGATTACGCGAGGCGATCGCACTGACACTGACTGCCCGTTTCGGTGCGGTGGAGGAATCGGTCCTGCCCCAGTTACAACAGATCACCGACCTAGGGCAGCTACATACGTTGTTCAGTCGGACACTCACCAGCACGACGCTGGACGAGGCGCGCGCCGCGATCGATGAAGCGCGCGGCTCGATCGAGTAGATACCGTCCAATCGGCACCAGCGTGCGCGCCGATACACGATCGCGAGAGTCACACGCACCACACAGGAAGAGGAGTCGCCGTGGCGCAGCAATTCATGGCCCAGCTGCTAGAAGCAGAGGAGGTTCTGCCCAAGAATGTGCTGATGCGCCTGGCGGTCCCGGCCAGTGTCGCGGCGGCAACGACGCCGGGACAGTTCGTAATGCTCGGCAGCGGCGGGCGCGATCCGCTCCTGCCGCGCCCCTACAGCATCATGCGCGCGACCCGTGCCGCGCGCGAGGGGGAGCGGGGGACGCTCGATCTCCTCGTCTTCACCGGCGGGCGCGGGGGTGAAATGCTCGCCAGGGCACGTGCGGGGGAGCAGTTCCCGACCCTGGGGCCGCTGGGCCAAGGCTATACGATCGAGCCGCGCGTACGCCGCGCGCTGCTGATCGCGGTCGGGCACGGGATCGCGCCGATCGTCGCGCTGGCGGAGACGGCGATCGCGCGCGGGATGGAGGTCGTCATGCTGGTCGGCGCGCCGACCGTCGCGAGCCTCCTGCCGCTCCCCTATCTCCCCGAAGAGGCGGAGATCGTCATCGCCACGGCGGATGGGACGCGCGGCCATCATGGTGCGGCCACCGACCTGCTGCCGAACTATCTCGAATGGGCCGACGCGATCTATGCGTATGCCCCCGAGCCGACCTACGTCGCCTTGCGCGAGACGCTCCGTAGCTATCGCGGCGCGCGCACCCTGCCACCGGTGCAGGCGGCGATGGAACGCTCGATGGCCTGCGGCATGGGCGTCTGCCTCGGCTGTGTGGTCGAGACGAAGGGTGGGCTGAAAACGGTCTGCCGCGATGGCCCGGTCTTCCCGCTCGAACAGCTCGTCATCGGGTAGGGCGCGACGATGGTAGGATCGGGAGACGCGGCGCTGCCGCGCAGACGGATGGCCGATTGGAGGGGGCGATGATCGAGGCGACGCGCGGCGCGGAGGCCGGGGCCGATCTACGGGTCGATCTCGCCCCGCACAACCCGCGCGAGTTAATCCTGCGGAATCCGATCATCGCCGCGTCCGGCACCTTCGGCTACGGCGTCGAATACGCCGGGACGATCGACATCCAACGCCTCGGCGCGATCATGTCCAAGGGGGTCACCTACTCGCGCCGCCGGGGCGCGCCGATGCCGCGCATCGCGGAGACGCCGGCGGGGATGTTGAACGCGATCGGCCTGCAAAACCCCGGCATCAAGGGGGTGCTGACCAAGTACCCGCCGATCTGGTCGCGCTGGGAGGTGCCGGTCATCGTCAACATCGCCGGGGACTCGGTGGAGGAGTTCGCCGAGATGGCGGCGATGCTCGAAGAGGCGCGCGGCATCGCCGGGATCGAACTGAATGTCTCTTGCCCGAACGTCGCGGCGGGGGGGATGTTCTTCGGCTGCGACCCCGATCTCGCCGCCGAGGTTACCGCCGCCGTCCGCGCCGTCACTACCCTGCCGGTGATCGTCAAGCTCACGCCGAACGTGACCGACATCGTGACGATCGCACGGGCGGTCGCCGATGCCGGGGCCGACGCCCTTTCGCTGATCAACACCCTGCTCGGCATGGCGATCGACATCCGCCGCCGCCGCCCCGTCCTCGGCAACAGCACCGGCGGCCTCTCCGGCCCGGCGGTGAAGCCGGTCGCCGTGCGGATGGTCTATCAGGTCGCGGCATCGGTCGATCTGCCGATCATCGGCCTCGGCGGCATCGGCACCCTGGAGGACGCGCTCGAATTCTTCCTGGCGGGGGCCACGGCGGTCCAGGTCGGCACCGCGACCTTCGCCAACCCGACCGCGATGGTCGCCCTTGTCGACGGGCTGCCCGCATGGCTCGCGCGCGAGGGCTTCGGCTCGGTCAGGGAAATCGTCGGGCTGGCGAATCCGGGCTACCTGGCGCGGCACGGCGACGCAGGCGACGCATGAAGTTCCTCTACCCGCTGCTGGTGCTGATCCCGATCGCCCTCCTGCTCGACTTCGTCTTCCACGCGCCGGGGACGACCATCTTCGTCGTCTCCGGGCTGGCCCTGGTGCCACTCGCCGCCCTCCTCGGCCAGGCGACCGAGCAGCTCGCGATCTACACCGGGCCACGGATTGGTGCGCTGATCCAATCGACCCTCGGCAACGCCGCCGAGTTGATCATCACGATCGTTGCTCTGCGCGCCGGGCTGCTCACGGTGGTCAAGGCGTCGATCACCGGCTCGATCCTCGGCAATGTGCTGCTGGTGCTGGGCGCGAGCCTGCTGCTTGGCGGCGTGAAGCATGGGCAGCAGCGCTTCGACCGCAACCTCGCGGGCACTTCGTCCACGATGATGACCCTGGCGGTCGCGGCGCTGGTGATCCCGGCGATCTTCTCGATCGGCGGCGAGCGGCTCGACGCGACGCGCATCGAGGAGCTGAGCGTGGGCGTGGCGATCATCCTGATCCTCGTCTACGCCTGCTACCTCGCCATGATCGTCTTCGGGGTAGGGCGCGGGCGCGGGACACATCCGGTGCCCGGGGCGGAACCAGCGGAGGAAGAGACACCGGAGTGGAGCCGGAGTCGCGCGATCACGACGCTGGTGCTGGCGACCCTGGCGATCGTCGCGATGAGCGAGATCCTGGTCGGCTCGATCGAGGAGGTGGGGCGCACCTGGGGGCTTACCGAGGCTTTCCTCGGGGTGATGATCGTGCCGCTGGTCGGCAACGTGGCCGAGAATCTGGTCGCGGTGCAGGCGGCGCTGGCGAACAAGATGGACCTCAGCCTCAGCATCTCGCTCGGCTCCAGCTTACAGATCGCCCTCTTCGTCGCGCCGGTCCTGGTCTTCGTCAGCCTGATCGCCGGGCATCCGCTCAGCCTCCTTTTCAACGTCTACGAACTCGGCGCGCTGGCGGTGGCGGTCGGCATCGCCTCGTTCATCGCGATCGATGGCGAATCGAACTGGCTCGAAGGGGTGCAACTCCTCGCCATCTATGCCATCATCGGCGTTGCCTTTTTCCTGCTGCCCGGTGTGGCGTGAGCGCGCAAGGCCAAAGGGGACGCAACGGGAGGCACAGAGACACCGAGGGGCTGAGGGAGAGGAACGGGCATATATCGTTGGCCTTCTCTTAATTCGTCAATCGCCAATGACGATTGACGATTGAGCAAGGAGATTTTATGAGCACGGATGTCGGGGCGATTCTACGCGAGGTCGGGGCGATGAAGGAGGGGCATTTTCTCCTGTCGTCCGGGCGGCACGGCGACCGCTACATCGAGAAGTTCGCCCTGCTGATGCGCCCGAGCGACGCCGCGCAGGTCTGCGCGCTGATCGCCGAGCGCTTCGCTGGGGTCGGGGTCGAGACGGTCGCGGGACCGACCACGGGCGGTATCCTGATGGCCTTCGAGATCGCGCGGCAGCTCGGCGTCCGCGCGGTTTACGCGGAGCGCGCCGACAGCGGCACCGGGCGCGAGTTCCGGCGCGGGGCGACCTTCCGCCCCGGCGAGCGCGTGCTGGTGGTGGACGACATTTTGACCACCGGCGGCTCGATCCGCGAAACGTTGGCCGCGCTCGATCCGCATGGTGTCCAGACCGTCGGGGTGGGAGTGCTGGTCGATCGGAGCGGCGGGCGGGTCGATTTCGGCGCGCCGCTCTTCGCCACCTACCAGACCGACATCGCCACCTACGCGCCGGATGATTGCCCGCTCTGCCAACAGGGGTTACCGCTGGTCAAGCCCGGCACCACGGTCGCGCCGGGCGGGCAGACGGCGACCGCGTAGCACGGCCCGTATAGTGTGTCCTCCAGCGGGAGGGGGGTTTACCTCTCCCGCTCGCGTGCCCATTTGTATCGTTAGAAATGAGGAGTTGTATGTCCCACACACTGCCCGACGGATATTCCCTGCGCCACCCGACGATGGACGATCGCGGTGCGGCAGTGGCGGTGATCGTCGCCGCAGACCTCGCGGAGTCGGGCGAGACCCGCACCGATGAGCATGATCTCCGCCAGGAATGGGCGGGGACCGATCTCGCCAACGACGCCTGGCTCGTGGCCGATCCGACGGGGCAGGTCATCGCCTACGCCATGCTCTTCAACCGCGCGTGCGTGCAACTGATCAGCGATGTCTACCTCCACCCGCATTATCACGAGCGCGGCATCGGCAGCGCCCTGACCAGCACGATCGAGGAGCGCGCCGTGGCGCTGGTGCCGCTCGCGCCCCCGGACGCGCGCGTGACCCTCGACTCCTTCACCAATGCCCCGAACGAGCGCGCGGCGACGCTGCTGCAGAACGAGGGCTACGCGGTCGTGCGGCGCACCTGGGAGATGAAGATCGACCTCATCGCCGCGCCGCCCGCGCCGGTCTGGCCGGACGGGCTCGTCGCGCGGCCCTTCGTGCCGGGCCAGGACGACCGCGCGATCTACGAGACGATCAGCGAGGCGTTCGACGACATGTGGGGGCACCTGCCCCGTCCCTACGCGGACTGGCGCGCGCACACCGTCGAGCGCCCCGACTTCGATCCGGCGCTCTGGGCGATCGTCGAGGAGGGGGGCAAACCCGTCGCCGCGATCTGCTGCTACCGGTTCGGCGAGCGCGGCCACGTCCGCAACCTGGGGGTGCGCCGCCCCTGGCGGCAGCGCGGACTCGCCCTGGCACTGCTCCACCAGGCCTTCGGCCTTTTCTGGGCGCGCGGCGTCACGGCGATCGATCTCGGGGTGGATGCAGAGAGCCTGACCGGGGCGATGCGTCTCTACGAACGCGCCGGGATGCGCGTGGCGCGCGAGTTCCTGCGCTGGGAGAAAGAGTTGCGCCCCGGCGTCGATCTGAGCACGCGCGCCCTGGCCGAGTGAGCGCGCCGCCGCCACCGCCTTGACAGGGCGGCAGCGCCTTGCTATAGTTCCGTTCCGTTGCGGGCACTGCCGCGTGGCAATCTGATGAGGCGCATTCGTCTAGCGGCCTAGGACACCGCCCTCTCAAGGCGGAGACCACGGGTTCGAATCCCGTATGCGCTACCAGGAACGAGTGAAGGCCCGCGTCATCTCGGACGCGGGCCTTCCGCTATTTGCGAGAGGGGACGGCGGTTGAAGCGCGAAGAGTTCGAGCAGATGTACATCGCCGAGGACCGCCTCTGGTGGTATCGCACCCTGCGCGATCATGTCGTCGCGGCGCTCGGTCTCGACGTACTCCCGGCGGATGCGCCGAGGCCGCAGATCCTCGACGCGGGCTGCGGCACCGGCGGCATGGCCGAGCGGCTGCGCCCCTACGGCGCGGTCGTGGGCATCGACCGCGCCCCATTCGCCATCGCGGTCTGTCGCGAGCGGCGCGCGCTGCACGAGACGGCGGTCGCCTCAATCACCGCCCTGCCCTTCGCCGCAAACTCGTTCGATCTCGCCGTGTCGCTCGACGTGATCAGCGACGCCGGGACCGGCAACGATCTCCAGGCGCTGCTGGAGAGCGCGCGCGTCCTGCGTCCCGGCGGGCGGCTCTGCCTCAACCTCCCCGCCTTCCGCTGGCTGGCGGGCGAGCACGACGTGGCGGTGGAGACGAAGCGCCGTTACACCAGGGGCGAGGCGCTCGCGCTACTGGCCCGCGCGGGCTTCCTGCCGGAACGCCTGACCTACTGGAACGGCGTCCTCCTCCCGGCGGTGGCCGGGGTGCGCGCCCTGTCGCGCCTGCGCGGGCGTGACGATGCGGCGGTCGCCCACTCCGATATCGCCGTCCCCGCCGCGCCGATCAATGGCACCTTGCGTGCGATCACGGCGCTCGAAGGGCGCTATCTGCGGCGGCGCGACCTCCCCTTCGGCTCCTCGCTCCTTTGTGTCGCGCGCAAAGCGTAACCACGCCACAGGCGGGCTCGCTCGCGCTCCGGCGGCGAAGAGGCAAGCGACGATGCGCGCCATCGACCTGATGAACCAGATCGCGGCTACCGACAAAACATTCTCGCTGGAGGATGGGCGCTGGCGCGGCAAGTGCCTGATCTGCAACGGCTGGCTCGCATTCGACGCGCGCACCGGCTTCGGCGCGAACGTCGAGCACATCTACCCCCGCTCGCTCGGCGGCAACAACGCGCTGACTAACCTCGGCCTGACCCATCCGGGCTGCAACGCGGAGAAGGGGCGCAACTGGGATCCGAAGGGGCGGCACCGCGCCGACCCGGAGCGTTACCGACAGATCGTGGAAGGGCTACGCCAACGCCGCGCCGCACGGTGGCGCGAGCCGGTGGCAAGCTAAGGCTACAGCGACACTTCCTTAAAGCTCGTGCCGACACCTAAAAGGATCACTTTAACCACCACTTGCTCGGATGGAGAACACAGATCATGTGCGACATCGGTAAAGCTCTGTAATGCGTTCACGAATGTTTCCGGGTCATGGTCGAGGAGTACGTCAGCCGCCAACCATACCAATGCGAATTTGTCGATTTCGGCGGCGATGATGCCACCGTATAGCGAGTCGGGGAAGGCATCCCAGTGTGGCGTCAACACAGGCGGATCGAGCGGAAGGTCTCGCCCTGCTTGCGCGATAAAACTGGGACCATCGACGATAGTCGATCCATCAAGGACCGCGATGTTGAATCGCTGGGTCAAGAGCAGTCGCTGTATCGTCGGATAGTCCGCTTGGGCTATCCACGAAATCAGGGGGAGTCGCATCGAATCCGGGATGCTCATATGCGCAGTCCTAAAAGTTTCTCCCTCAAAACAACCTGAGTCAAAATTTACTGTTCAAGCGTGCATGAGTAGTCAGTTTTTGGTGAGTGCCGGTTTTCTACCGACTGCTGACTGCCGACTGCCGACTACCAACGCGCTATGAGCGCGACACCAGCACCACGCCGACACAGATCACGACGATCCCGGCCCAGCGGGTGAGGCTGATCGGCTCGTTGAAGATCACGCGCGCGAGGAGCGCGGTGACGACGTAACCGAACGCGAGGAGCGGGTAAGCGTAGGAAAGGTTGACCCGCGAGATCACCGCCAGCCAGAAGATCGAAGCCCCGAAGACGAAGATGAAGCCAAGGAGGATCAGCGGCTGCGTGAAGACCCGGAAAAGGGTCGGGAGCAGCGTCGGCAGGCTCAGATCGAGCGTGCCGAAGCGATTCATGCCGTGCTTGAGCAGTAATTCGCCGACTACCGAGAGGCAGATCCCGGCCACGAGCAACGCGATGACCATCGGGATACGTGCCTCCTCTTTGGAGATGACGGTTTCGGCGAGCGCGGGATCGGGCGGGGCACCGAGCGCGGTAGCGGTGACACTCGCTATCGTGTCGCCACTATCACCAAGCCGTGTCGGCTGCTGCCCCACGTCGTCCCGCGCTCGCCCCACCTGAGCGTTTTTCCTTAATCCGCCGCGACCGGCACCGGGATAGCGACCGGCGTCAGCCAGTCGCGGTACTCCGGTGCCCGGCCCTGCACGATGTCGAAGAACTTCTCGCGCACGCGCGCGGTGATCGGCCCCATAACCCCGGTGCCGCCGACCGGGCGATGGTCGACCCGCGTGACCGCCTCGACCTGCACCCCGGTGCCGCAGAAGAACAATTCTTCGGCCAGGTAGAGTTCGGTGCGATCGATCTCGCGCTCCTCGACCGGTATCCCGGCGTCGCGCGCGAGCTGGAGGACCGTGCGGCGGGTGATCCCTTCGAGGATGTCGGCGGTGATCGGCGGGGTGGTCAGCACGCCGCGCCGCACCATCATCAGGTTGCAGGCGCTCCCCTCGCTCACCTTGCCGCGCGAGTTGAGGAGGATCGCATCGTCGAAGCCGTAGCCGACCGCCTCATCCTTGGTGATCGCCGCGTTGATGTACGACCCGGAGATCTTGCCGCGCGCCGGGACGACGTTGTCCTGGGTGCGCCCCCAGGAGGAGACCATCACCGAGAGGCCGCTGTCGCCGCCGTAATAGCTGCCGAGCGGCAGCATGTAGATCGAGAAGCTGTCGCTGATCCCGCTGAGGGTCGGGCCGAGATCGAGGCCGGACTTGTAGGCGAAGGGGCGGAAATAGACATTGCCCGTCGGCGCGTTGCGCTTCGTCAGCTCGACCGCCAGGTCGCAGAGGCCCGCGACGTCCACCCCGAGGTCGATCTTGATCAGCCCAGCCGACTGACTGAAGCGGGTCATGTGATCGTGCAGGCGGAAGATATTGATCGTGCTGCCGTCCTGATCGAGATAGCCACGAATACCGGCGAAGACGCCCGTGCCATATTGCAGCGCGTGCGTGGCGATGCTCACCTTCGCGTCCGCGAGGGGCATGATCACCCCCTCGAAGTAGGCATAGGGCAGATGGGAAGCTTCCATGACGGCGACCGTCCTTTCCGTTCCGTGCGGGAGCCACACCGGCAGCGCCCCTGGTGGACGATCTGCACGCCCCTATGCACGCCGCGCAGCACCGATATGGGCGGAAGTATACCACCAGCCCCTGCGGGCGGAGCGACGCCGATCATACGGCGTGCCCTCCCGCCTACGACTCGTCGTCGGCGTATTGCGCCCAGTGCTCGCGGTAGAAGGCGACGGACTGCGCGAGGCCATCGCGCAGCGGCGTGCGCGGCTGCCAGCCGAGCACCTGGCCGATCTTCGTGTAATCGGTGAAGACGTCGCCGATGTCGATCGCCTTGCGCTCGGGCGGGAAGGGAACGAGGCGATAGCCCCCCGCGCTGCCCGCCACCGCCACCAGCAGGTCCACCGTCTCGCGCAGGCTGATCGGCGCACCGCCCAGGTTGAAGACCTCCCCCTCGGCGGCGGGGTTCGTCGCGGCGAGGAGGATCGCCTCCACCACATCGTCGACGTAGTTGAAGTCACGCCGCTGCTCGCCGTCGCCGAAGAGCTCGATCGTGTGCCCCTCGACCGCCAGGCGGATCAGCCAGCCGATCGCCGTCTGGCGGTTGTGGCGGATCAGCATTCGCGGCCCGTAGGTGTTGGTCAGGCGCAGGGAGGTGGTGCGGATGCCGTACACCCGGTGGTAGAGGATGTGGTACGCCTCCCCGGCGATGCTGTTGATGCCGTTCACATCGACCGGGTCCTGGACGTGGTCCTCGGGGATCGGCAGGGTCTTGGCCCGCCCGTACTGCTGGCGGGTGGCGGTATGGACGACCCGAATCTCGGGATTATGCTCCCGGCAGGCTTCCATCATCGCCAGCTGAGCGCGGCAGTTGATCTCGAGGTCCGCGAAAGGATCGTGCATCGAGTCGATGTGGCTGACCTGCCCGGCGAGGTTGAAGAGGTAGCGTTGCCCGCGCACGAGATAGCGGAAGCTGACCGGGTCGCGCACGTCGGAGATGTTGATCTGCACGCGATCGCGGATACCCGCGACGTTGGCGAGGTTGCCGCCCGCGCCAGGCAGCATCGCATCGACGATGGTGACGCGCGCGCCGAGCGCGACGAGGTGGTGGGCGAGCGCGCTGCCGATGAAGCCGAGCCCCCCGGTGATCAGCACCGGCGCGTCGGCGAAAGCTTCCTCGAACGACGGGATAGCACTCATCACGCGCCATCCTGGCGGCGTTCGGTGGCGGAGACGGCAGCCTCGCCGGTCGGCAGGCGCTGCACCCGCAATTGCCACCAGAAGGAGAGGATGTCCCGAAGGGTGCGCGCGATCCGCGGCACGTTGAAGAACTGCGAGCGCCCGTAGGCGCGGTGGTAATGGTGGACCGGCACCTCGGCGAAGACGCACCCGGCGTCCTGCAACTTCTTGACCAGTTCGAGGCAGATCATCCCGGTATCGGCGGTGAGCGCCACGCGGTCGAGCGCGACCCGCCGGAGCAGGCGGAAGTCGCAATCGACATCGCGCAGGCGGAAGCCGAAGAGGAGCCGCATCCCCCAGTGATAGATGCGCCCGATGATGATCCGCCCGACCGGGTCGGAGCGACTGATCTTGTAGCCATTAACCACATCCACACCGGGCGTGAGGGCGGCGAGGAGGTTCGGCAGCTCGCGCGGGTCGTATTGGCCGTCGCCATCGGTGTAGAAGATCAGTTCCTTGGCGGCGGTCGCGAAGCCGAGCTTCAGCGCGCCGCCGTAGCCGAGGGGCTCCCGATGCGTCAGCACGCGCAGCTGCGCGAATTGCGGGGCGAGTTCCTCCAACACCTCGACGGTGTAGTCGGTGCTGCCGTTCTCCACGACGATGATCTCGTAGTCATCGGTCAGCGCGCGGCAGGTGCGATCGGCCTCGATCACCATACTGGCGATCGTCCCACCGTCGTTATAGGCCGGGAAGAACACACTGATGCTGGGCTTGCTCACCGCTTCGCACCCCTGCGCTTGGCTACGTATTCTCATGCTCCCATGCGCTCACGGAGGGGGAGTATAGCACAGGGGCCGTGCGTTCCCACTCCGCGCCGAGGAGCAGGCGATAGCCGAGCGGGACCACCACACCATATCCGCGATGATCGCGGCGGGGTGCGATGACCGGCGTGCGCCGGGCGCGCGACAGCATCGTGTATCCCGTGAGTGCCGCACGTTGGGGGCTTTCGCCCCCAACGTGACAGTGCCACGGCGCATCACGCCCGATGCTCAGGCGCGTGCGAGTTTGGCCGCCGCCGCAAGTCGCGCGATGGCCTCCTCGTTAAGTGGGTAGAGCCAGGCCATGACGTGACCGACGCCGGCCTCGGCGAAGCCCCGTAACCCCGCCGCGATCTCGTCGACCGTGCCGCTGAGGAACTTGGCGGGGTCGTGCGCGTCGTCCGGGACATCGCCGAGGTCCGGGAACGCGACGTTGATACTGACCGTGACCTCGAGCGACGCCGGGTCACGCCCGACCTCGGCCTCGGCCGCCTCGAGCGCGGCTCGCTTCGGCGCGAGTCCGTCCACCCGTCCCCCACCGCCGGTATTCCAGCTATCGGCATACCGCGCCGTGAGTTCCAGCATTCGCGGCTTGCTCGCGCCGATCAGGACCGGGATTTTCCGGCTCGGGGCGGGCAGGATCTCGCATTCGATCGCCGACGTGTACCGCCCACGGAAGTCGACCTTCCCTTCCCGGACCAGCGGCGCGATAATCTGCACCGCCTCCTCGAACCGGCCGGCGAGGTGGTCGAAGGGCAGGTCGAACATCGCGAACTCCGGCTCGTGCCAGCCGGCGCCGAGTCCCAGGATCAGCCGCTGGCCGCTCATCTCGTCGAGCGTGACCGCCATCTTGGCGAGCACCGCCGGGTTGCGGAAGGCGGTGCAGAGCACCATCGTCCCGAGCTCGACCCGCCGCGTGGCCTCCGCCAGACCGCTGAGGATCGTCCAACCTTCCCACACCCCCTCGCGGGGCTTGCCGGGGAAGTGGAAGAGCAGGTGGTCGTAGATCCAGATCGAATCGAGCCCGCTGTCCTCGACCGTCCGGGCCAGCTCGCGGATCGCCGCGTAGGGCATTACTTGACCTGCGGTGCCGACCACGCCGACCGGCAACGTCACCCCAATCTTCACAGTTGCTCTCCTTTACTATAGCTCATATACCGTCACGGCCCGCTAGGTGAACCCCCGCCCCGGTGAGGCCCTTGGTGCTCGATCCGCGCCGCCAGCCCGCGATCATCGACCAGTCGGCCTCGCGATCAAGGCTGACTACCCGGAGTACGTTGACCCGGCGGACAACCGGACCTCCGCCACGTAAACCTTCCAAATTCTCGACAACCTTGACGATGCCGACCGCACCGGTTCACGGCGGCATCGCTTCGCCTCGCAGGGCTGAGTGCTACGCCTTGACGACGGCGACGGCCTCGATTTCGAGGAGCCAGTCGTGTAGGCGAGGCGGCTGACCTCGACGGCGGTGTTCGGCGGCGCGGGGTCGGGGAAGTAGCGGTCGCGCACCGCCGCTACCTCGGCGCGACCGGCCATGTCGGCGAAGAAGGTCGTCAGCTTGGCGACATCGCGCAAGGTCGCGCCATGTGCCGCGAGGATCGCGCGGATATTCTCGAAGATCTGCTCGACTTGCTTGCCGACATCGCCCGCCCTGACCAGTTGCCCCGTCGGCCCGATGGCGATCTGCCCGGCGACGAAGAGGAGGCGCGCGACGCCGAGCTCGGCGACCGCGACGTGCAAGTAGTTGCTGGCTGGCGGGGCGACCCCCGCCGGGTTGTCGAAGGTGAGCATCAGCGTCGGGTGGCTCCTTCGTACGATCCTCGCTGCGGCACTGCGGCGATTGCGGGGTCGGGGCCAGGTGTTTCGCCGCGTCCAGGTAGGCTACCCCTGCCCGACCGTCACGGCCAGCGCCTCGAGGATCGCGCCCGGCTCGGTACGAGTGGTGTAGTGCCGGTGCACATCGAGCCAGCGGATCGTCCCGGCGGCGTCGACGATGGCCACGGTCGGCATCGGGATAGTGCTGGTGCCGTCGGCGTTGAGGGCGGTGAGATCCAGCCCGAGCGTGATCTGCGCCGCCCGGACGTCCTCGCTCGGCGCGGTCAGAATCCCCAGTTGGCCGGCGATCTGGTTGCCCGGATCGGATAGGACGACGTAGGTCAGCGCGTGCTTCTCCTGCATCGATAGCGAGCCGTCCGGCTTTTGTGGGCTAACAGCGATCAACGCCACGCCGCGAGCAGCGAGAGCGGGGACCAATACGTCCTGATAGGTGCGGAGCGTGAGGTTGCAATACGGGCACCAGGCACCGCGGTAGAAGACGACGACGGCGGGCTTACCGCCACGAGTCTTCTCCAGGGTTGTGGGGGAGCCGTTCGCGTCGAGCAGCGCACCATCGGGCATGGCGGTGCCCACGGCCATGACACCTCCCGGGACAGCGGCGACGGCGAGATCGGCCAGCTCAGCGCCGAAGATTGCGGCTATCTTAGGCGGTAGCTGCCCAGCCGAGTTCCGTTGGAGTGCGGCGACCTGGTCAGCGATCGTGGTGTCGGTGGTGGTCACGAGATTCCTTACGTTATCGGATTTCCCATCCGGTCGAATATAACGAAGCCGCTTTCTGGATCAACCAATCCATAGTAGACGACAACAAATGGAGTGTCAAATCCAAAAACTGTAAGTCCGCGCTATCCCGCAGCAGCGACAGGGTCGGTACTCAGTCCAGTACCGTCGATGCCGGTACCGCTGCGGGGCGAGCGCGAACCGCCGGATATGTTTGGAGAGGGCGATGACGCCACCCGGGCTATTGCCAGATCACCGCCGCCGTCCCCAGCTGGCGAAGCGCTCGACGCAGGTCTCACGGTGGACCGGCAAGTGCCGGGCTGGGGCTAGGAGCAATACCGTTTAGTTAGCGAGATGGGGTGCGCGATGAATTCCTCGCGGTCGCATCCGTACTTGTGAGTTGGCAATGGTGGAGTACCAGACGCGACCTTAACTGAACAGTATTGGGGCTAGGAGGCGCTACCAATTCAGGAAAAAGTCAGCATAGTGCGGGGCGAGGGGCCGATACAGGGCCAGTTACGCTATCGACAACCATGAATAGTGGTCAGATCCTGCCAACCGCGAGGAGACTTCGTTCAGTTAACACTTAGCGTGACGATACTGGCGGCGAGGCAAGTGATGCGATATGCGCCAGCATCGTGTCCAGGGCGGCCTCAAGCGCCGTCGTATCTCGTCGGACCTGGGTGAGCAGCAAACCGCCCTGAACCGCCGCCAGTGTGGCAAGCGCCAGACGGTTGGGGTCGGCGTCGGGGCGCAGTTCGCCGCGATCGTACATGGCCTGGAGCCCGCGTCGGATCGCGGCTTCCCACTGACCAAAACTACCGCCGAGATCGGCGCGCGCCTCGGGCCAGGTCTCGGCGAGTTCGCACGCAAGGGTCCCGATCGGGCAGCCACCCCGACAGTGCCGTTGCCATTGCAGAGCGACGACATGATCGCGCCAGACATGGAGGGCGTCGAGACTATCCAAATGCGCGAGGTACGGCTGTTGGGCGGCGAGCACTGCCTCGGTCTGGTGGGTGATGACGGCACGAATCAGTGCCTGCTTATTGCTGAAGTAATGGTAGAGCTGCGAGGCGCTCACGCCTGCCGCATCCCGCACATCCTCGGTGCTCGTCCCGGCCACGCCGTGCTGGAAGATTAGCGCCGCGGCGGCGACCACGATGCGCTCGCGGGTCGCTCGGCCTTTATTCGTCAATCTGGGCGCGATCGCATGCGTTTCCATCGTGCAAGCATAGCAGGCTTTTTTGGAGCGGGCATCCCGCTGACTCGCCTCGAAAGGCAGCGGCCAGCAGAGGTACGCCGATCATACTGCAAGAAGAATTACCGTGGCTCGTTCGCATAACGCCCCCACACCGTCAATTCTTTTGGCATCCGTAGTACAGGCTTGCGTGAAAATGCTCCGAGAAGACCGCTTAGCTGTAACGCATGGCACCGGGAAAAGTTTACGACTCGGGCGAGTTGTGATCGGCAAAAATCTTCAGTATCGCCGACACCGCCCCCACCTTTAGGACACTGGAACAATGCCCATTTGAGCGCCGCGCCGGTGTCCGCTCGTTCTTCATAAGACAGCCCGACCGGACGATTCGGCGCTCCCAGCCACATCCTAGACTTGTCACAGGGGAGCAACAAGGCTCACCGAATCATGAGCGGAAAGGGGTGTGACGATGGTCAACGATGAGTTTGCGGCGATCGTCCACGGGGAGTATCGTCGGCGCGAAATCCAGGAGGCGGTCGCGCAGCGCTCCACCACGCCGCGCCACGCGATCACTATCGGGGCACGATGCGCCCAGGCGTTGACGGCCCTGGCGCACCGGATCACCGGACAGGCACCGCGGGTGGTGCTGAACGTCAGGAAGCCATGATCAGACTCGGGATTCCAGAAGAGGAAAGGCTGTGCAGAACATCTACTACTGCGAATGCTTGCTTGAATTGACCGAACGGGAACGCGCGCAGCAGCAACGGCACGCGCGTCAGTTGCGAGAAGCCGGAGTCGGAGATCGCATCCCAGGCACCTGGCTCGCCATCGCCGCCGCGCTCCTCGCCCTCCTCCGTCTCGGCTGAGGCAGCGCCAACGTACCCCTAACAGCGGAACACGAGTGCGAGGCAGGAGAGTGATCCCCCGCCTCGCACTCGTGCTGTGCCCCATCAGCATAGGTCGCCAACGGCGTTCTACGAGGCGGCGAGCGCCAGATAGATACGCGTGGCACCGCCGGTTTGTCGACGATTCGCCAGGTTCGTCATCAGATGGACCAGGCGATATTGCCAGCCGTACGCGCGGCGCAACGCCGCCTCGGCGCGCGTGGCCTCGCTCGTATCCTGCACCACCCGACCGCACGCGGCCAGCACCGGGCCGCGCGCCTTGCCGCGCGCGTCGGAGGCGGCGATCTCGACCCGCTCGTTCGCGCGCAGCCGTTTGACCTTCCCGGTCCCATCGTAGGTCGTGATGTAGAGCAATTCGCCCTCGCTCGTGAACCAGACCGGCGTGGTGACCGGCGAACCATCGCGGCGAAATGTGGTGAGGTTGATGTACTTCTGCCCGACGAGCCCGGCGAAGCCTTCGCCCGATGTTCCACCTGCCATCGCCCTCTCCTCGACGCATGCCACAATGCACGTCATATCATTGCCATGATACCTCTAAACAGAGCAATTGCGCCTGCGTCCAGATACGAACGTATCTGCCTGGACCAACGCGCGTGGCGGCTCCACGACCACCCTCACCCCCTACCTCCTCTCCCTTCCCCTCGGATGGGGAGAGGGGGCATCGCCACCACCAACACTCCCGGTTGGCACGCTGGTGCGTGCTGTGATGCACGCAGACGCCGGTGTGCCCAGGACGGGCCTCGGGGTCCGGTAGCCGCAACATTTAGCCGCGAGGTCATAATCTGCGGTGCCAAGGTGCTTCAGCCCAACTGTCGCCCGCGTCCATCGGACAGTAACAGGCCGATCAGGCGCGTTGCTTCTTTCACCCACCGGCGGCGCGGCGGAGATCGCGGTAGAGCGCCAAGTACTGCTCGGCGAGGGCGTCCCAGGAGAAGCGTTCGGCGATTAGGCGGCGACCGCGCGCACCGAGCACGGGCCACGCTGTGCGCGCAGCGAGGGCCGCGCGCAACGTGGCCACGAGCGCGGCGGGATCGGCGGGCGGGGCGAGGAAGCCGGTTTCGCCGGGGATGATCTTATCCGGCAGCCCCCCCACGGCGGTCGCGACGACCGGCAGCCCGCGCGCCAGCGCTTCCAGCGCCGTCAGCGAGCTCCCCTCGTAGCGCGAGGGGATCAGCGCAAGGTCGGCGGCGGCGAGGAGGCTCTGCACCTCGGCGTCCGGCAGGGCACCGACGAGCGTGACGTTGGCGACGAGCCCGGCATCGATGATCGCCGCGCGCAGGGCCGCCGCCTCGCTCCCCTGCCCGACGATGAGCCAGCGCCAACCGGCAGGCAACTCGGCGCGGATCGCGGCCAGCGCGGCCAGCCCATCGTGCAGTCCCTTGTTGCGTTCCAGGCGCGCGACGCTGACCAGGGTCAGCGGTGCCCCGGTGAGCCCATAGCGGGCACGCAATTCGGCGGTCAACGCGGGGCGGGCCAACGCGTCGAGTTCGGCCAGATCGACCCCGTTCGGGATCAGCGCGATCCGCGCGGGCGGCACCCCCAGCGCCCGTTCGATCGGCACGACGAGCGCCCGATCGGTCGCGATCACCGCAGCGGCGGCGCGCGCGACGCGGCGTACGCCCCACCGGAACGGCGCATAGGCCAGCCACTTCGCCCGATCCCGCCGACTGAACTCCTCCAGGCCGTGCGGATTGAGGACGAGGGGAGGTAAAGTCGGCGGTCGGCAGTCGGCAGTCGGCAGAGGGTTATCAATGGCTTCGCGCCCGTCATCGAGCATCGTGCCACTCTTTCTCTCCGCCGACCGC